>Ga0255139_1000075_pt1 | contig 39553 bp, 42 predicted proteins | sample Law_Colum_RepB_8_FD_188549 | JGI IMG/M metagenome (GOLD analysis project Ga0255139, IMG submission 188549) | Freshwater microbial communities from St. Lawrence River, New York, United States - Law_Colum_RepB_8d | ecosystem: Environmental > Aquatic > Freshwater > River | place: USA: New York...
GGGAATAAGCCTTTAACGACGCCAGCTATCTTGCGCATGTAGTCTTCAATTTCGCCGAACGTCAGCGCGGCCTGCGAAAAGCCATTGAAGATTACGGCAAGCCCAAAGTCTGATAGCCAGTGTTCAGACTCAGGAACCATCGCGTTCATCTCCGACGCGGCTTTTCTGTGTCCGGCGCCGAAGGCGCGTAGTTGATTGACTTGTTATGTGTTGACCTCATATTCCTTAACATCGAAAGCTTCCACGAACGAAAATATGTCATTTTCTGGCCCCGAGTTTCGGAACTCATCCAGTGAAGAACGAGATTTCCATTTCTCGAAAATATTTACTCTTTTCATATCAATCGGGTCCGGTGATACCGAAAAATCTTCGCACGCTTCATTTTTTCTAGCCAGCAACATTGCCTCTAAAGATTTCTTGATCAATTCATCACGCGAACCAGACTTTATAGTCAGTTTTCCTGCAACGATTATTGCCATGTAGATACTCTCCGAGACAAATAACGCCCGCAACAGCGGCACAAACGAAGTGAGCGTCCGGGCGCCGACAGACGCGAATTGATGCACTTTTTTAGCTGGCTTTGGCACGACTTCTTTCCCAGTCGCTACGGTAAATCCTATAGCAACGCCAATTCTCTGGATTTCTTCCCAGTTTAATAATTTCTTCCTTCACAAAAACGGCACCGAATTTTTCAACAGATTTCTGGGATCGAATATTTGAAGGCGCAACATGGAACCAAACGGCGTCGTACCAAGAAAACGCATAATTTAACATGATAGATTTCACATGAAAGTTCATCGCGCCTCCCCAATGCTTCCTAGTTAGGAATGTGAAACCGATAGAGAGATCCGTTTCATTCTCTGGAGAAAATAATACCTAGTAGATCCAATGATTTTTCTGCCGGGTTTATCCAGAATAACCAAAGCCGCACTTGAATCTAGGGCAGATTTAAACCATTCCAAGAATTCTTCCTCTAAATATCTGTTCTTCGAGGGATGCCCTGCCCAAATTAGTCTATCTGACGCAACATTGAATAGTTCCTCGTAATCATCCTTATCCAATGGTCTTACGGCCACCGCATCTCCATCTATGCTGGGTTGAATGTTGAAGGTTTCCATGTGTCTCGATAAAGCCTGCTAACATCTTTATAGTGCACCAACGCACTATCTTGAACAGAATATGGCCGAAGTCTACCCGCCTTTTTCCGGAGAGAACAAGCACTTGATCGCCATATCCATTCGCGGCGTCTTTCAGATGTCGTGCCGGCACAGTTTCATCTAATAGTGTGTTTCCCGCCATCTATCGTGCGCACCCTGACCAGAATCCGTGCCTTCGCTTGAGACGCGCATGCCGAATCAGTGGCACGGCAGGGCGATGCCCTTCAGCGAGTGCCATGCGAAGGATAATGCGCAGATCGGGGAGCCTCTGCTTGCTTCAGAGTTTGGCAGTATTGTCGGCAGCGGACGCCGACTGAAGAATCTGCAAGTCCATTCGTCTGGAGCGGATCAAGGTGGTGGGGGGGTTGCTGTCCCCCGGCGCCAATAGAATCTGCTAACAGGCTTTTGACACGAAAATCGCGGGCAAGGCCCGCTCCCACGCAAGGCAGGCTCCCACGCAAGGCCCGCTCCCAATGGGAATTGCAATCAGCCTTTCCAGGGTTTGAGTTTTTTCTCCGCCAGCACCTTCTTCGGGCGTGCATACTGGGGCAGGCCATTCTTGTACGGTGGGTAGTCTTCGCCCTGAATCAGCGGCGAGAAATAGTCTCTCGCTGCCTGGGTGATGCTGAAGCCGTCGGCGCTGATGAATGAGCGCGGCATGGTTTTCTCCACATTCGCCACATCCGACAGCTTCGCTTCGCCCACAGTCCAGCCGTATTTCTTGCCAGGCTTGCGCACGATGGTGGGCATCACGGCATTCTTGCCCGCCAGGGCAAACTCCACCGCAGCCTTGCCCATGGCATAGGCCTGTTCCACGTCCGTGCCCGAGGCAATGTGGCGGGCTGCCCGTTGCAGGTAGTCGGACACGGCCCAGTGATACTTGTAGCCAAGTTCCTTCTTCACCATCTCAGCCACGAAAGGGGCCACGCCGCCCAGTTGTACGTGACCAAAGGCGTCTTTGCCGCCGGCGTCTGCCAGGAAACTGCCGTCCTTGTTCTGAGCACCCTCTGAAACCACGATGGCGCAATAGCCATAGGCCTTCACGCAGCTCTGCACCTTCTTGAGAAATTTCTTCTGGTCGAAGGCGATCTCGGGGAACAGGATGATGTGTGGCGCATCGCCTTCCTGCTCCGCAGCCAGACCTGCTGCGCCGGCAATCCAGCCAGCGTGGCGGCCCATCACTTCCATCACGAATACCTTGGTGGAGCTTTCGCACATGGACGCCACATCCAGGCCTGCCTCACGGATCGACACAGCGACGTACTTGGCCACTGATCCAAAGCCCGGGCAGTTGTCGGTGATGGGGAGGTCATTATCTACGGTCTTGGGCACGCCGATGCACTGGATCGGGAAGCCGGCACGGATGCTCAGCTGGGACACCTTGTTCGCAGTGTCCTGGGAATCGCCGCCGCCGTTGTACAGGAAATAGCGGATGTTGTGGGCCTTGAATACGTCCATGAGGCGCTCGTACTCGGCCTGATTTTCTTCGAAGCTTTTCAGCTTGTAACGGCATGACCCGAAGGCGCCCGCCGGAGTATGCCGAAGGGACGCGATGGTGGCCGCAGACTCCTTGCCGGTGTCGATCAGCTCTTCCCGCAGGGCGCCGATGATGCCGTTGCGGCCCGCATAGACTTTCCCTATTCTGTCCTTGTGCAGACGGGCGGTCTCGATGACGCCGCAGGCACTGGCATTGATGACGGAAGTGACACCGCCCGACTGGGCATAGAAAAGGTTTGCTTTGGCCATGATTGGAGAACCTGCTAGTCTGCCGGTTGAATGAAGCCGCGATGTTACCCCGGCGCCCGATTCCAAGGCAACGCGCCTACTCTCTCTGAACCTGCAGGAAAAAGGACATGCGAATCACGATAGGCCTCTCAGGCGCCAGTGGCCTGATCTATGGCATCCGGATGCTGGAAATTCTCAAGACAGTGCCAGACGTGGAGACGCATCTTGTGCTCTCACAAGGCGCGAAGATGAACATTGCCATCGAGACCCAGTGGGCGCTCAGCGACGTGCTGGCGCTGGCCGATCACGTCCATCCCATCAATGACATGGCCGCGTCCATTGCCAGCGGTTCATTCCGCACCGACGGCATGATTGTGGCGCCGTGCTCCATGAAAACTCTCTCAGGCATCGTGCATTCCTATGCCGACAATCTGCTGGTGCGGGCGGCCGATGTGGTGCTGAAGGAGCGGCGTCGCCTCGTGCTGATGCCCCGGGAATCGCCGCTGCATGCCGGGCACTGCGAGCTGTTGCTCAAGGCCTGCCAGCTTGGCGCGATCATCGCGCCGCCCATGCCGGCGCTCTACAACAATCCGCAGACAATCGACGACATCATCAATCACAGCGTGGGCCGTGTGCTCGATCTTTTCGATATCGATGCCGGTATCGTCAAGCGCTGGGAAGGCGTACGCAAGTCAACGTGACAGCGCTTTTTCCTGCAGTATCTGCAGCAGATCGGCGAGTGCCGGTGTGAGTGGGACAGCTGACGCTTCGCAGAGCTGCAGAAGATTGTGATCGATAGCCGCTGCCCCCGGCGCAGGCGACTGATCCCGTATAGACAACTGCGTCCTGAGGCACTCCTGCGCCAGACGTTCCAGGGCCTGCTGCTGAAGCTGTTCACTGCGCAGTTCCACCGCCTTGATCTTCTCCCGCAATTCCGCGACACCGCTCAGTTCTGCCACGTGCGACAGAGGTTGTGCAAGCTCACCCTTCATCCATGTGCGGGCGTGGCGCAGGGGCCTGACCACTTCTGTGGACCAGTGCGTTGAAAATTGCAGAACCTCGGACAGCAGGGCGAGCGAGATGGCGCCATGCGCGCGTCCGTACCAGCAGGCGAACAGCAGCAGGTTGACGTCGAAGCCATGAACATTCTGCAAGGTGAGGCAGGTGTCGCTCACCTGCGGCAGGCGGTAGAGGCGCAGGGAGAAATCCCAGAACGATTCGTGTGACATGCGGGGGCCTCGGGAGGGACGGTGCTGCCGGGATGTTACTGCAGGCACTATTTTGAGACAATCCGCGCTTGTTCGCGGGCAGGGCCCGCTCCTACACGAGACAAGAACATGCACATTCACATTCTGGGCATCTGCGGCACCTTCATGGGCAGCCTGGCAGTGCTCGCCAAACAGCTCGGGCACACCGTCAGCGGCTCAGATGCCAATGTCTATCCGCCCATGAGCACGCAACTGGAAGCACAGGGCATTGCCCTGCAGCAGGGCTTCAGTGCCAGTCATCTGCAACCGCACCCTGACCTGGTGGTCATTGGCAATGCCATGTCGCGCGGCAACCCTGCAGTGGAATACACCCTCGAGCAGGGGCTTGATTACTGTTCCGGTCCCGAGTGGCTGGCCCGTCACGTGCTGCGCGGGCGCTGGGTGATGGCGGTGGCCGGCACCCACGGCAAAACCACCACCAGTTCAATGCTCGCGTGGATACTGAGCAGTGCCGGTCTCAAGCCTGGCTATCTGATTGGCGGCGTGGCCCGCAATTTTGCGAGCTCGGCTGATCTGGGCGATTCGCCATTCTTCGTGGTGGAAGCCGACGAGTACGACAGTGCATTTTTCGACAAGCGTTCCAAGTTTGTACACTACTCACCCCGCACCGCCATCTTCAACAACCTGGAATTCGATCATGGCGACATCTTCCCCGACCTCGCCGCCATACAGCGCCAGTTCCACCATCTGGTGCGCATCATTCCCGGCAGTGGACTCATTCTGTGGCCGCGGGATGACGACAATCTCAATGCCGTGCTTGCACAGGGGTGCTGGAGCCAGCGCCAGGCGCTGAACCTGCTCGAAGGCGGGGAACCTGGTCAGGGGCACGCCGATGAGGCGCTGTCCTGGTTTGTCCGTCCACTGAACGCCGATGGCAGCGAGTTTGAACTGGGCAAGTCCACGGCGGGGGTGCCCGGGCCTGCCACACGTGTGCACTGGTCCCTGAGTGGCACCCACAACGTACGCAATGCGCTGGCAGCCGTGGCGGCTGCCCACCATGCCGGCGTGGACATTGGTGTCGCCTGCGAGGCGCTGGAGAGTTTCGAAGGCGTGAAGCGGCGCCAGGAGTTGCTGGGCGAGGTGAACGGAGTGCGAGTCTATGACGACTTTGCCCATCACCCCACCGCCATCGACACCACGCTGAGCGGCCTGCGCGCCCGGTTTCTCAGTGCGGGGCGCACGGGCCGTGTCATCGCCGTGATCGAGCCGCGCTCCAATACCATGAAGATGGGCGTGCACCAGTCTGTGCTGGGGGAGGCCTGTCGCCATGCCGATCTGACTCTCTGGTTCGACGCTGGCACGGCGCTGCTGGACCTCCCGGCGTTGGTGGCGTCCAGCCCGATGCCTGCGCGCATTGCGTCCAGCATCGACGCGCTTGTGACAATGCTGGTCGATGAGGCACAAACGGGTGATGACATCGTCATCATGAGCAACGGCGGCTTCGGCGGCATCCATCAGAAATTGCTGCAGGCGCTGGCACAGCGCCAGTGCGCCTGAGCGTCTGGAAGACAAGAGTCATGACCCTGAATGCTGATATTGCAATTCCAACTGGAGAGACCCCCTTCACCGAACACACCCAGAGGGGCATGCTGCCCTTGTTTCCGCTGAAGTCGGTGTTGTTTCCCAAAGGGCGTCTGCCATTGCAGATATTCGAACAGCGCTACCTGAACATGGTGCGAGCCGCCATGCGCACCGAGACAGGCTTCGGCATCTGCCTGCTGCGTGAGGGCGATGAAGTGGCTCGCCCCGGGGTACACCAGCAGGTTCATCGCGTGGGCACCTATGTGCAGGTAGTGGACTGGGATCAATTGCCCAACGGCTTGCTTGGACTGACGGTGGAAGCCAGATGCAAGTTCGAGGTGCTGGACTGCCACGCAGAAAAGGACCAGCTGCTGGTGGGCCACGTAGCTCGCTGCGCCACCGATTTCATGGGCGAAGAGCCGATTGCAGTCACCGCAGAGCACGATGTGCTGGTAAGTCTTCTGGAGCAGCTGACGAGTCATCCTGTCATCAGTCGCCTGGACATGCAGATCAACTACCAGGATTTGCGTGAGCTGGGCTGGCGCCTGAGTGAACTGATTCCCCTGCCTGTCGAGATCAAGCAGTCATTGCTGGAGCTTCAAGACCCGCTGGAGCGCGTGCGGGAGATTGAGCTGGCTCTCAACCGCATGATGGACGAGAACGCCTGAACTGGCCTCTGTGACAGTGAGAGGCCATAATGTGACGCGTGGCAACAGACCCTTGGTGTGAGGATTCAGAAAAATGTTGGAAAACTGGTTGGTAACGGGAAACTGGACCCAGGAGCAATGGCTGATTGCCAGCATCCTGGCATTTGTGGTGGTCGCAACTCTGGTGGTGCTCTACCGGCTGTATGCAATCTTCAAGATGTCCACCACCAAGCGGGAGCGGCCGAATCTGCGCGCGGGAAGACGCCTGCGGCGCTGACTCAGGACGCGATCAGCAGACGGTCAAGTACAATCGCTGACACGGCGATGAAAATGATGACGCCCGCCAGCCAGCCCATCAGAGCCAGTACCCGAAAGGGCTTTTCGCCCGGGGGATACAGCCCGGACTGTTCGTAGCGACGTTCACCCTCAGGGGGAGGCGTATCGTGTTGAGTGCTCATAAGTTGTTTCACCTTCATCAGAATGATGTCTGAACTGCAGACGGAGTAGCGTGTTGTCAGCTCGATTCCTGCCAGTGCTGTGTGCTTTGCTGGCCCTCACGGGGTCTGCCCAGGCTATCGTCATCCGGCATGATACTGGATACGCCGGACATGCTGCCAGAGAGTCACAGTTTCCTGCTGTCTTCTGGCTGGAGCAACGCTCCGCCCGCAAAATCTGTGTAGCCACCCTGATCGACCCGCGCTGGGCGCTGACGGCGGCCCATTGTGTCGAAGAGACCGACCTGCAGGGGCATATTGAGTCACAGGGCGAGTATGTTGTGCAGATTGCCGGCACCCTGCAGGGCATCGACCATGTGGTGATGCACCCTGACTACCATTTTCGCTACGACGAGGACAACAGTGCCCGAGAGGTCGACATGGCATTGTTGCGGCTCTCCCAGGCCGTTACGTTGCCTCGCCCTGTGCCGCTTTACCGTGACGCCGACGAGCAGGACCGCGTGGCGACGCTGCTGGGCTGGGGCTACTTCGGAATCGGCACCACGGGCATTCAGCATGACGATGGCCGTTTCCGCATGGCACACAACATTGTCACTACGGCAGCGCAGCGCCTGCGGTTCACGTTCGATGACCCGCGTCTGCCAGGCAGTGCCGCGGTGGCCCTGGAAGGTATCCCTGGCCTCGGTGACAGCGGCGGCCCCGCCCTGCTTGAGACGGCATCGGGCTGGCAGATCGCCGGCGTAGCGGTGGGCGAAGTAGCAAGCCGCGCAACAGGCGAGACTTCTTCGCAGACACCACCTGCCCAGGGACTGTATGGTGCAGTGGGCATCTATGAGCGAGTGTCGGCCCATATTGGCTGGATCGAGTCGGTGATTCTTGGGACTCCGGAAAATCCATCGCCCTGATTCAGCCGTGCCTTGCCTAACTGCAGGGAAAATTTGTTACCATCGCTACTCACTCTTCCCAACGGAGACTTTACGATGAGCATTGCAGCAGGCGACAAAATTCCCGCAACCACCCTCAAGATCATGGGCGAGAAAGGCCCTGTCGATATTTCCACCGATGCCATTTTCAACGGCAAGAAGGTCGTCCTTTTTGCTGTGCCCGGCGCTTTCACACCGGGCTGCACCGTCACCCACCTGCCGGGTTATGTTGTGCTGGCAGACAAGATCAAGGCCAAAGGCGTTGACAGCATCGTCTGTCTGTCGGTCAATGATGCGTTCGTCATGGGCGCCTGGGGCAAGTCACAGAATGCTGAAGAACTGCTGATGGTCGGCGACGGCAATGGCACTTTCACCAAGGCTGTCGGCCTGGAACTGGATGCCACCGGCTTCGGCATGGGCACCCGCAGCAAGCGCTACGCCATGATTGTGGACAACGGCGTTGTGACGCACCTTGCCGTAGAGCCAGCGGGCGGCATCGTCGAGAGCGCGGCGGAAGCGATACTCGCCAAGCTGTAAGTCACTCATTCCCGGGAGACTCTGCCATGAAGACCGATTAAATCGAGTATTCATGGCCTGCTCGGCACCGTCTACAACGATGCGGCGAATGCGCGTGCGCAACGCCCCATCGCCGATTTTCTTCAGGAACTGTTCGCGTAAGCAGAGACGCCATGCACGAAGGAGCGCCAGACCGTCGCCAGAATGACTTGATGTGCCCGCAAGGAGGCGCATGTCTGCATGCGGACGAGCTGGAGAAAATGCGCAGCGAGCTGGAAACCTTGCGTACACTGGTGCATACCGATGCCCTGACGGGGCTCTACAATTAACGGCATTTCAAGAAAGCACTGGATCTGGAAATGGAGCGGGCCCGCCGCTCTGGCAAGCCCGTCGCACTGCTCATGATGGACCTGGATCACTTCAAGACTTTCAATGACACCTGGGGCCACGAGTTCGGGAACAAGACGCTGAGTCACGTTGCTCGGCTGATTCAGACCACGGTGCGCCGTCTGGATGTACCCTGCCGGTATGGTGGGGAAGAGTTTGCACTGATTCTTCCGGATACTACGCTGCACGCCGCCATCACACTGGCCGACCGGTTGCGCGGGATCATCGCCGGCACCCCTCTGTATTCAGAAGATACCGAAGTGCATGTGACTTCCAGTGTGGGAGTGGATGTGCATGCTGCAGGTGATCGCGATGATGACGAGGGCTTCGTGCGGCGCACCGATGCCTGGTTGCTGCAGGCCAAGGCAGGCGGGCGCAACAAGGTGTGCCATCCTGCGGAAGTATCTGCCACCCACGTCAGTGCCGATGAGCGCGATCTGCTGCTGGGCTAGTGCAGGCTCTGGAGATCAGACTGCCGCAATTTCCTGTGCCAGATGGTACAGAATCTCCGCTGTGGCCCCCCAGATCCTGTACCCGTCGTAGTGCATCTCCAGCAACTCCCGCTCGCCGTCTGGCAGTTGCACGCGCACCCTTTCAAAGCTGCTGACATTCAGCGCCAGTTGCAGCGGCACGTGGAAGATGTGCGCCACTTCCCGTGGCGAAGGAGTCAGAGGCGTATCGTCGGCGATCAGGCCTACGATGGGTGTCACGCAATAACCCGACGGCATCAGCAGATTGCCCAGCGCGCCGAGCACAGTGACCGCCTGAGGTGGCAGGCCTATCTCTTCCTCGCTTTCGCGCAGGGCTGTGTGGATTGGAGAGTGATCGCCTTCGTCGGCGCGGCCGCCGGGAAAGCTGACCTGGCCGGGATGGCTGCTGAGGTGTTCAGTGCGCTGAGTCAGGACGACGGCATAGCGACCTTCGTGATGCACGATGGGAATCAGCACGGCCGCTTCGCGAAAATTGATGGCAGGCAGTTCGGTGGATAGCACCCGCCGGTTGGTGATCTGGTCGGGATGCTGAATGGGTGCCAGTGCCGTGCGCGTACCCTGTGCGAAATAACGCAGCAGGCACTGCAGGTGTGAGTCATCAGGAATGCGCGACGTCATGGGCGTGCCCGTTACAGAAGAGCGTCCCGGATTATAAGCAGAAATGCCCGCTCTGATTGTGTCAGCGCGGGCATTTCTTTTTTCAGCAAGTCCCGCGATTGCGCGCGGGCTTTGCGGACAGGTTCAGTTGTAACGCCAGTTCACGGACAGGAACGCGCGGATCGGTTCGCCTGTAAAGTAGCGGTCACGTCCGAAGGCGAAGTCTGCACGCTCGGCATACATCTCATCCGTCAGGTTGAGAAAGTTCGCAGAGAAAGTCAGGTCCGGCGCAGCCTGCCAGCGGGCACGCAGGTTCAGCAGATCATGACCTTCGTAACGGTTCAGGTTCTCCGGGTTGCTGTAGTACGCCCCGGAGTTCGCCCACTCCAGTTCTGCAAACACGTTGCTGGTGGCCTGCCACTGCAGCTGCACACTGCCGAAGCGTCGCGGCGCCGTGTCCACATCGTTGCCCTTGATGTTCACGCCACCCGAGAACTCAACGTTCTCGTAGGTGTGACGCGCGAAGTTGTAGGCACCCGCCAGACGCAGGGTTTCTGTCAGCTCGTAGGCGCCGGAAATCTCCAGTCCACGGTGTTTTGTGTGGCTGTTGTTCAGGTTCAGACGGGCGCTGTCCGTGATGATCTCGTTGTCCTTGTCCATGTAGTACGCGGTGACCTGGTATTCCCAGGCATTCGCGGCGCCTTCCAGTCCCAGCTCGATGCTGTCGATCTCGACGGAATCCAGATCGGCCACACTCTGCGTGTTCTGCAGACGGTACAGTTCAGTCGCCTGAGGTGCCCGGTAGCCCTTGTTCAGGCGCAGCTGTGCATTGTGCACATCATTGATCTGGTAACGAATGCCGAGTTTAGGCGCCCAATTGGCGAAGGTGTCGCTGCGATCAGCAGGACGGTTGTAACGGCAGCCGCCGAAGGTACAGACAGTGCCGTTATCACGGGTGCGGCCCGTGAGCATCTTGTTATCGTAGTCGTATTCCATGCGCTCATAGCGCAGGCCGAGGGAGATGTCGAAGCCGTTGTCCCAGTAGTGTTCCAGGTGCGCAAAGGGAGCAATCTGGGTGGCATCCACGTCGTAGTCGTAGTGCTTGCCCACCGGGGTCTGCGCCACCAGTGCTGCGGCGCCAACAGTCGGGAAACGCTGCTGCTGCAACAGGCTGCCTTCGGTGGCTTCCACATCCAGCCCGAAGGAGATCATGGTGTCCTCGCTCAGGTCGTTGTAGGTGCCGAACTGCAGGCCGATGCTGGAGTGCTGATTGTCTTCCGTGGGCAGGCCGGGCAGGAAGTGCTGGATGAAATTCAGGTCGGCCTTGCGGTAGTAAGGGGTGGCCACGATTTCCCAGCCATTGTCGAATTCCTTGCTGACCCGGGTCCAGGCACGCATGCTCTGGCTGTCGCGGTAGGCTTCGGGGTTCGGGTTGGTGTCCCACAATGCCTTGTTCTTGTAGTTGTCCTTGCCTTCCACGTAGCCAGCGGTTTCCTGATTCAGGTTGGTGACGGTGAAACCGCCATCCAGCGCATAGCCGCCTGCCGTGGTGTACTGATAGCGCCAGGACAGTTTTTGCTGATCGAAGCCGCTGTCATCACGGAAACCTTCTTCCGTCGCGCCATTGGCCAGGAACATGTGCTTGAAATTGCCATCCGCCATGCCGAAGGTGGCATTGGCGCGCTTGGAGCCACGCGGGCCCATTTCCAGTGTGATGTCGCCGCCATTGCTCGGGTCCGGCAGCACCACGTTGATCATGCCGTGTACGGCGTTGGAGCCATAAAATGCCGTAGCTGGTCCGCGGATGACCTCGATGCGCGCAGCGTTTTCGCTGTTGGCATCGAACAGTTCATTGACGTTGCAGAAGCCGGCGGCACGCAGAGGGATGCCCTGTTCTGCCAGCAGGAAGGCGCCACAGGCACCCGCACCCGTCAACACGGGGGAGCGGATGGACGTGAGACTTTCCTGGCCGTTGTTGCGGTTGATGTTCACGCCGGCCAGACGATTGGCGGCTTCCTGAATGTGTTGATGGGAGATCAGCCGCAGCTCTTCCGCCGACATGACGGCCACGCTGGCATTCGTGGTCGCCAGTGACTCGGGTCGACGGGTGGAAGAGATCACCATGATTTCTTCGATTTCCGCCTGTGTACCGGCAGCTTGAGCGATTGCGCCGGGGCTGCTGAGAACGGCGATGGCAGCGGCACAGGACAGCGTCAGAAGGCGTGGTGCGACACCATGCCAGGAGGTGGTGCGATTGCGAAGTACTCTCTGTGTGCTCACTTGTATTTGACTCCCTTGTGGTTGGGGTTTTTTGAACCTAGGGCAATATAGCACAGATGATTCGTGTGGGGATTCGTTGAAATGTGTCAGGTGGTGGCAGCGCGGGCCGGGTGGGAGCGGGCTTGCCCGCGATCATCACTGCGTGGTTCGGGTCCAGGGCGCGGGAGCAGTACGTCGGACACGCCACAAGTACATCCCTGTAGGCTCGGCGCGCGCCATCCATGGCGCGCGACGGTCCGCCGCCCTGCTCCCGCACCCCAGACCCTTGCTCCGGTGCTGTTCGCGGGCAAGCCCGCTCCCAATCTGCCCACGCTGCTTGACGTACAGTGCCCCGCACAATTGGGGGGGGGAAGGGCGCTCCATTGCGCTGCAGTACATGCGAATGGCCGTGGAATTGGCGGGATTTTGCGAACCTGAACAGCCTGCAGAATTCGAGAGGCGGTCGGGGCGGCTGCACCGGGACCGTCAATCGCCTGGACGGCGATTGGCGAGCCCCCATGGATGGGTTCACGGCGTGTCCCGGTGCAGCCGCCCCGACCGCCTCCCGGCAACACAGCCACTGTTCAAAATTCACAAGACCCCACCAATGCCGGGGCCAATCACCCGGCACCCCAGCCAATGTGATGTCGTGCTTTCCCCCGCAGGTCTTTTCCTTATAATGGCGCCCCTGACAAAACTACATCCACCCAGGCCAGGACCCCGAAATGACAGCAGCGATCGGCAAGCACTCAGTAGTAGAAATCCATTACACCCTCAAGAACGCGGCGGGAGAGGTGCTTGATACCTCGGCCGACGGCGAGCCCTTGATGTATCTGCACGGCACGCACGGCCTGATTCAGGGTCTGGAGAACGAACTCATTGGCAAGAAAGTGGGCGATGCCTTCAAGGCAGTGATTCCGCCGGCGCTGGCCTATGGCGAGATCGATCCGGAACTCATTCACAGCATCGACAAGTCCATGTTCCGCGGCGTCGACAATATCGAGCCCGGCATGGTGTTCACGGCACAGGGCGAGAACGGCCACCAGCACATTACCGTCAAATCCGTGGAAGGCGACAAGGTGATGATCGATGGCAACCACGAGATGGCGGGACAGACCCTGTATTTCGATGTCGAAGTGATCAGCATCCGTGAAGCAACGGAAGAAGAGATCGACCACGGCCACGTGCATGCCCATGGCGATCATCACCACCATTGATTGTCAGACGCCGAATCCGACAAGGGCCTTGGTTTCCAGGAATTCCTCGAAGCCTTCCAGGCCCCATTCGCGGCCGTTGCCGGACTGCCGGTAGCCGCCGAACGGTGCATTGAAATCCATGCCCGCCCCGTTGATGTGGACCATGCCGGTGCGCAGTCGACGGGCGACGCGGCGCGCATCTTCCAGCTGCCCCCAGACATAGCCCGACAGGCCATAATCACTGTCGTTGGCCTGGGCGATTGCATCTTCTTCATCTCTGTAGGTCAGAATCGTCAGCACCGGCCCGAAGATTTCTTCGCGGGCGATGCGCATGCCATTGTGGGCATGGATGAAGATAGTGGGCCGCACGTACCAGCCACTGCCGATGCCCTCGGGCTTGCCCGGACCACCCACTAAAAGCTGGGCGCCCTCAGCGATGCCCACATTGAGCACTGCCTGAATCCGGTCGAACTGGGCCTTGCTTGCCACAGGGCCCAGCCGGGTGATCTCCAGCGCAGGATCTCCCGGCACCATCTTCGCGGCGGCGGCCTTCGCTATCTCCAGCACTTCATCAAGGCGTCCCTGGGGCACCAGCATGCGTGTCGGTGCATTGCAGGACTGCCCCGCATTGCTGAAACAACTGAACACCCCGATCGTTACGGCGCGCTGGAAATCGGCCCCCTCGAGAATGATGTTGGCCGACTTGCCGCCCAGCTCCTGGGTCACTTTCTTGATGGAGTCTGCAGCGGCGTGCGCCACTTCGCGTCCTGCACCACTTCGCGTCCTGCACGGGTAGACCCTGTGAACGACACCAGGTCAATCTGCGGATGGGCGGCAATGGCAGCGCCCACGGTGGGCCCATCGCCATGGACCATGTTGAACACTCCCGCAGGTACGCCTGCGGCGGCGATGATCTGCACAAGAATGCCAGCACTCAACGGGGCCAGCTCGCTGGGCTTGAGCACCATGGTGCAGCCGGTAGCCAGGGCCGGTGCCAGTTTGCAGGTCACCTGATTCAGGGGCCAGTTCCAAGGTGTAATGAAGCCGCACACGCCGATGGGTTCGCGCTGAATGCGCGTGTTGCCGCGTGACTTCTCGAACTCGTAGTCGGCCAGTATCTGCCGGGCCGTGACGAAATGGGCCAGGCCGGTGCCCACATGGGCAGTGCGGGCGAAGCTGATGGGCGCACCCATCTCCGTGGACACGGCCTGAGCCAGTTCCTCGGTACGCTCCATGATGCCGGCGATGATGCGGTCGAGAATCTCAAGGCGCTGAATGGCTCCGGATTGTGACCACGCAGGGAAGGCGGTACGTGCTGCGCGCACGGCCAGATCGACATCGGCCGCGGTGCCCAGGCAGAGGGTGGCGCAGACCTGTTCGGTGGCGGGATTGATGACCTGCAGCTCTGGCCGGCCAGCCATCGCCAGCCACTCGCCATTGATGAAGAATTGTCTGCAGTCGATTGCCATGATGCTGTCCCGTTCGGTCACATCGGCCGGAGTATACCTGCTTTTTTCAGGAGCTTAGGGTATGTTTACGCGCAAAACCGGAAGCAGAGACCGAGACAATGCTGAAGATCACCCGCACACTGGGCCGCTATCTTGCCACTTATCTGAGCAAGCCAAGGTCGGACTACCAGCAGCACGACACCACCTCCATCGAGCGCATCCTGCAAGTGATCGAGCCAGGCGACATCCTGTTGGTGGATGGCAACAGCCGCATCAGCACCGCCATCAAGTACCTCACACAATCGACATGGTCCCATGCCTGTCTGTACGTGGGCGCCATCGACCGCTCGGCCGACATGCCGTCGCTTGTGGAAGCGGATCTGAACGAGGGCGTGACACTTGTCCCACTCAACAAGTATGAGAAATACAACGTGCGGATATGCCGTCCGGTGGGGCTGACGGAGAGTGAGAAGCGGCGCTTGCTGAGTTTCGTGGAAGACCGGCTGGGGTATCGCTACGACTTGAAGAACATCATCGATCTGATGCGTTATCTGATCCAGAATCCAGCAGTTCCGGCTCGCTACCGGCGGCAACTGCTGAGTCTGGGAAGTGGAGAGCCGACCCGGGCGATCTGTTCAACGCTGATCGCCCAGGCCTTTCAATCCATCGACTACCCGATTCTGCCCAAGCAGAACCGGGCAGAGGGTTCCGAGGAGCGGCACTACGAGCACCGCCATCACACCCACTACGTGCCCCGCGACTTCGATCTGTCGCCCTATTTCCGTGTGGTCAAACCCACGCTGGAACTGGACTTCGACTTCCATCGCATGAGCTGGCGTCACAAGATCAGCGCTGATACCACGGTTGCTTGATCAGCAGGGCCGGGTCCACGCCCGGCTTGGGCACCATCTTCTGCGTGCGGCCGAACTGGTTGTCGCCGCCATACAGGTTCATCTCTGAGTCCACCGAGAACGCATGTACTTCCAGGAATCCCGTCGGGCCATCGCGTTCGACGAGCCAGGAGAACTGGCGCTCGCCGTTGAAGTCCAGCTTTATGAAACGCAGCGGGTTCAGATCGGTGATCCACAGTGAGTCCTCGTTCACAATCATGTCCAGCGGCAGGCTGAAGCCAGTCCACGTGTCCACGTGCTCGATCACGGCGGGGTCATCTGTCAGGCGGAAGGTGTTGATGCGGCCGCCGGAGCGGTCCAGTGCGTAGACCATGTTGTTCGGACCGGCCGCCACAGAGTGCACGCCGTTGAACTGACCGGGCTCGGTGCCGAAGCCGCCGAACTCGCCGATGTACTTGGCGTCCTTGTCCAGAATCACCACGCGGTGATTGTCCAGACCATCCGCGACCAGGACACGGCCATCGGGCAGGAAGGCAACGTCCTGCGGACGACCGAAGTGGGTTTCATCCGCGCCGGGCACACCCTTCTCGCCGAGGGTCATCAGCAGCTCGCTGCCATCGTTGCTGAACACGTAGATGGTGTGGAAGGTTTCGTTGATCACCCAGACACGCTTCTCCGGGTCATAGGGGCTGATGCGCAGACGGTGAGGGCCTGGGCCGTCGGAGTCAGCACACAGCACGTCCCACTGGGTCCAGTTCTCGATCAGATTGCCGTCGCCATCCAGCGCATACAGGCAATTGCGCCATGTACGCAGTTCGGTGGCCTGCAGCACGTTGATACCGATGGAGCCTGCGTAACCCGCATATTCCGGCGGAATGGGCTGGGGCAGGCGGGCCTCCCCGCGCATCGCGATCAGGATGCGGTCGGGAGATTCAGCCAGAACACCGGAGTTGCCGCCGAAGGCGAAGCCAGGCTCCTGAAAAGGCTTGTGCCACGCGGGAATGATGTCGTACGGGCTGGGACCGACAGGGCCCAGGATGACTTCGTTCTGGGCGATGGCAGAGGAAACGGATAATGCAGCCGTGCCGGCGAGCACTGCTGTGGCAAGCAGGGAGCGGAGTGTCTTGTTCATTCTTTTTGTTCTCACAGAGTCGATGACGGTAGGTCGGCGACAGTATACCCATCGGTCCGGTGCCTGCCACCAAAATTCTGTCGCGATTGTGACGAACAGTGCCATTGCCGGGGAGGGGCGGGTATGATCCAGCGACTGAGGAAACTTCACCGGAGAACGTGATGACGAGCAGGATAATCCAGAACACCCTGGCTGCGGCGTTTGTGCTGAGCACTCTGATGGCCTGCACCAGCAACGGCATGACCCATGGCGCCATGCCAGGGATCGGACTGTCCAATCCCTGGGAGCGCGGCGAGAATGCCTTCGGCAACCTGCCTGAAGGTCGTCGCTGGGGGGCTGCCAGTGCCATTCACTATGCCGGCAACGGCCGGGTCTGGGTAGCAGACCGCTGTGGCGGCAACCGCGGGGCGGGCAGCTGTGAGGATCGCCGGGATGTTGACCCGATCATGCTGCTTGCCAGCGATGGCACCGTGCTGCGCAGTTTCGGCGCCGGCATGTTCGTGTGGCCGCACGGCATGTTCGTAGACCATGACGAGAATCTCTGGGTGACGGACGCTGCAGTGTCCAGCGATGGCAGGCGCGGCAATCAGGTGCACAAGTTCAGCCCCGAGGGCGAGCGTCTGATGAGTCTGGGCATCGCCGGCGTGGAAGGCACCGGGCGCTATTTCTTCAACGCGCCCAATGACGTGCTGGTTGCGCCCAACGGCGACATCTTCATCGCCGATGGGCACAACGCGTCGACGCCCAATCGAATTCTCAAGTACAACAGCGAAGGCACGTTCCTGAAGGAGTGGGGCAGCGTGGGTGCCGAGGATGGCGAGTTCCGGGTGCCCCACGCGCTGGCGATGGATTCCCAGGGCAGGCTGTTCGTGGCTGATCGCGGCAACAGCCGCATCCAGATCTTCGATCAGGAAGGCACGCACCTGATGACCTGGACACAGTTCGGACGCCCCAGCGATGTCTACATTGATGCGCAGGACATCCTGTACGCGGCAGACTCGGAGTCCAACACCGGGCCCGACCGCAACCCGGGCTGGCTGCGGGGTATCTATGCCGGCAGTGTGCGCGATGGCTTCGTGACGGCGCTGACGCCAGACCCCGAGACGAACCCGGAAGGCACAACAAGCCACGCGGAAGGCGTCACCGTGGATGAAGACGGCAATCTCTACGCCGCCGAAGTGGCCGAGACGGCCATCCGCAAGTTCACACGCGTGCGACCCTGAGCGAAGAGGGTGACGAGGGAGATGGAGGGCGCTGGTTGTGGGAACTGAGTGTGGGAGCTGAGTGTGGGAGCGGGCCTGCCCGCGAATCGTTCGCTTGCAGGCAAGCTCCCACAGTGCAGACAAGCTCCTTCAGTACAGGCAAGCTCCCACAAGGACAGGCAAGCTCCCACAGAGCTGCCATTATCACGCCGCGTGCAGCGCCGCTGCCTTTTTCGGAGTCTTTTCTGAGCGGTGCAGCTCGGCCTGCTCTGTCCATTTCATGATTTCCAGCTCACCGTTGTGGCCTTCAACCATCGCGGTGCAACTTTCCACCCAGTCGCCGGTGTTGCAGTAGAGCGTATCGCCGAACTGCGCGATCTCGGCTTTGTGGATGTGGCCACACACAACCCCCTGCACCTTCTGCGCACGAGCGGAGCTCACCACCGCCTCTTCGAAGCGGCCTATGTAGCTCATCACATTCTTGACCTTGTGTTTCAGGTGCGCAGCGATGGACCAGTAGGGCAGGCCGACCATGCTGCGCAGCGCATTGATGACGCGGTTCAGTTGCAGCAGATGACCGTACATCGTGCTGCCCAGCTTTGACAGGAATGGGCTGCACTGCACGATGGCGTCGAACTGGTCACCGTGCAGCACCAGCAGGCGCCGTCCGTCCGCCGTCTCGTGCACGGCGGTGTGGCAGATCTCGATGTTGTCGAAGGTATGTCCGCAGTAATGCCGGGCGCTTTCATCGTGATTGCCCGGCGTATAGATCACACGGGTGCCGGCAGCTGCCTTCTTGAGAATGGCATTGACGACGTTCTGGTGCGAAGCAGGCCAGTAGGACTTCTTCTTCATTTCCCAGCCGTCGAAGATGTCGCCGACCAGATACAGAAAGTCGGACTCAGTGGCGTTCAGGAAATCCAGGAGGAATTCGGCCTGGCAGCCTTTGAATCCCAGATGGATGTCAGAGAGGAAAATCGTGCGGTAGTGGAGCGTGTGTCGCAGCGGGCGAGTCTTTGCAGTAACGCTCATTCCAGTCACCTCCTTAGCTCGATTGCCGGGCATTGTGCAGTGCCCATATGACGAGGTGATGAAGTGCGTGTGGCAATGGCGTGACAATCACGAAATCGCAGGCCACCACGTCCAGGGGTGCTGCAGCAGGGCCTGATTGGAGTAGCGCGGGTCGGCGCTGACTTCTTCCGCCACCCAGTCGGGCTTCTCGAAGGGCTGGTCTTCGTGCGGCAGTTCCAGTTCGGCGACCAGCAGCCCTGCGTTGGCACCCGCGAAAATGTCCAGTTCCCAGCGCTGGCCGGCATGCAGGATCTCGTAGCGGGTCTTCTCGACGACGCCCGCCTGGCACAGCTGCGCCAGCATGTCCCGGGCATCGGACAGCGGAATCTCGTACTCGAACTCACTGCGGCGGATGCCGGTGCTGGCGCCCTTCAGGGTTAGCCAGGCGCGTGCGGCCCGGATGCGCACCCGCACCGTGATGCGATTGAGCGCGGGGATATAGCCCTGAATGATGGTCTCGCCTTCAGGAAGTTGGGGCAGGCGTTCGCGATGCACCAGAAATTTGCGTTCGATCTCGATGGCCAACGCTGTCAGAGCTCCGTCAGGCGCTGCAGGCGGCGGTGCAGTTGCTGGTTCTCTTCTCGCAGGCGGTCGCGCTCCGAAAGCAGGTCCAGCACCAGAGCCACAGCTTCCCAGTCAAGATGCAGGTCGCGCTGCAGGCGCAGGGCGCGGCGAGCCGTGCTGATCATCTGCAGGTCGAACACCCACGTCTCGGGAGTGTCTCCCGCTGGTGCGAGAATGCCGAGGCTGACGATTTCGATGAATTCCGTGGCAGGCATTCCCACGGCATGACAGGCATCGTGAAGATGCAGGCTTGCTGAATATTCTGTCTGCATGTCAGACCTCCCATTCCCTGCGTGGATTGAAAGCGGCGACGCTGGCAACTTCTTTCCACAGCCGCATCGCCTCCGGATTCGACTTTGCCGGCATCACGACCTTGAGAATGGCGAACAGATCGCCATTGCCGCTGCGGGTGCGCAGGCCCTTGCCCTTGATGCGCAGACGCTGGCCATTCTGGCTGTCGGGAGCAATGGCCAGACTGATCTTTCCCGTCAGTGTCGGCAGTGTGATCTTTGCGCCCAACGCCGCTTCCCATGGCGCCACAGGCACCGTGATGTTCAAGTCGTGTCCAGCCACATCGAACAACGGATGGGGCACTAATCTTATCCGCAGATACAAGTCGCCTGCCGGGCCATTGCCGAAACCGGGGCCGCCCTGACCCTTGAGACGAATGCGGTCGCCGTCGGCGACGCCGGGGGGCAGTTTCACGCTGAGGGTCTTGCGGATGTCGGCCAGGCGTCCGGATTCGCCGTAATGGGGCAGGTTGTATTCGAGCGGACGGGCCTCATCCGAAAACGTGTCTTCCAGAAACAGAGGCAGCTCCACGTCCACATCGCGACCGCGGCTGGACGTGAAATCCTCAGTGCCCTCGAAGCCACGGGAGCCTCCGGCGCGCTGGCGTCCGGCACCGAAGATGCTTTCAAAGAAGTCCGAGAAATCGCCGCCGCTGCCCTGGTTGCTGCTCTGCCAGCCGGGCGGTGGCTCGAAGCGCTGACCTGCGCTGCCATACTGGCGCAGCTGGTCGAATTCGGCACGCTTCTTCTCATCCGAAAGCACCTCATAGGCTTCCGCCACGTCCTTGAATTGCTTCTCGGCGTCCTTTTCCGTGCTCACGTCCGGGTGATACTTGCGGGCGAGCTTGCGGTAGGCCGTCTTGATGGCCTTGAGGTCGGCGTCGGTGCTGACTCCGAGAATCTTGTAGTAGTCCTTGAATTCCATGCGGCGATGTTCCTGCCTTGATCTGGCTCAGTAGGCGAAGCAGTAGAAATAGCCGTTGCCACCGGTGGCGATCAGGTCTTCCTGGCTGCAGCTGCGGGTGCCGTGAGCGCTGTTCCAGGAGGTCGGATTGGCGCCACCGCCCTGACGGTCATGGTGTCCGGCCTGCGCAGCGCCGGCACTGCTGCTCGTCCAGTTGTTGCAGGTGTGATCCTCGGCGTCCGTGAAGGCGGTGCCATCGGCCTGGGAGCCGGTGAGGATGTCGTGCTGGTTGGGCGTGTCGCCGCGCCCGTTCACCAGATTGCCGGCTTCAGTCAGTGAGTTGTCCTTGCCCGTGAGAGCTGCTTCGCTGTGCAGTTGCTCGAGATTGGCGGCAATCATCACACCTTTGGCGTTGTACCAGGGGCCGGCGCCGATGCGGTCGCGCGCATTGATGGCGGGCTGGCCGCCGGCGGCCTGGGTGCTCAGATAGGCGCGCCAGGTCTTGCCCCCGGCGCCCACAGCCGTGGCCAGGGCGGCGCAATGGGCGTCGGCACCGGCCAGTCCTCCCAGATTGGCGCCGTTGCCGGACCCCGCGCTGGTGATGAAAAAGCTCAGGCTGGTGTCCTGTGCATGGCTGAGGGTGGCGGACAGCGCCAGCAGCAACGTCGCGGCAGACAGTAATATTTTTCTCATTCTGGGTCTCCTTGCGTGAATCCCCCGGTTAATGGTCTGATGAGTCAGGCATTGCGGGTAGTGCACGTGCTTTGCGTGAGGGGATGGAGCCGCAGTGTGCCGGGAGCCCCCCCGCGGCGTCAATCGCGAATCCCCCGGTCCGGGTAAACGTGCCCGACAGGCCCGCGTTGATAGGCTGTGAGTGACATCGGTAAATAGTGGAGCAGGAGCAATGCGCAGGTTCAGTTGTGTGGTGGTGCTGTGTGGTCTGGCGCTGGCACCGGGTGCATGGGCGGCCGATGCCGACGACCAGCCCGTGGATGCTGCCAATGTGGCCACCGATGTGGCAGACGGCCCCGCGCCCGATCCGGAAGCTGAGGCTCGCCGGTCACGCGAGATCAGCGCGGCCCTTGAACAGTTCGAGAATTCGATAGCCACGCTGGAAGGCGAACAGGGCCCCTTCGACCCGGGTCTGATTGAAGTGCTGCGGGACTTTGCCCGTTACCAGGGCGAACTCGGGCAGCACGCGGCGGCCGCCGATCTGTTCGAACGCGCGCTGGCTATTACCCGCATCAGCCACGGACTGCGCAGCCCGGAGCAGGTATTGGTGCTGCAGGGCTTGATCGACGCCCACATGGCGGCCGGCAACTGGGACCTGGCCGATGACCGCGCCCACCTGGCCTTCTATCTGCAGAAACGTCTGCATGCCCCCGATTCTCCGGAGTACGTCGCGGCGCTGCTGCAGTACGGGCAGTTCAAGCAGCAGGTGTTTGGTGGCAACCGACTGAGTCGCTCCTCACTGGCCAGCATCCGTGACATCGAGGAGCTGCAGGGCCTGTATTCGGATGTGCTGGCGATGTCCGGACGCGCTGTAGAGGAAACTGGCGAGCCGCTTCGCACGCTCGGCAGCCGCGAGCGTTTCGAGCTGCTGCATGCCCGCGCCGTGACCGAATTCCAATTGGCCCAGTTCGCCATGCACAGTGTGCCGCTGGGGCTCGACCGGCCGGTTGAACGTTACATCAGCGAATTCGTGTGTCGGGACGTCGTCGGCCAGAATGGTCAGGTGGCGCAGCAATGCGGCACTGTGCGCCGTGAGAACCCTGCCTTTCGCGCCTGGGAGATGCAGCGCCAGATGTACAGCGACCGCATTCGCTACGCTGTCTCGTCTCTGGATGAGTCGGTGCGCGCCGCCCAGGCCGTGCTCGAAGAAAACCCGGCCCTGCTGCTGGGAGAAAACGCCATTTCCACCTCGCGCATGCAGGATCTGCAGGCTATGCAGCAGCGCGCCGAGCGGGACTATCGCCGCAGCCGCATGAACTGGTAAACCCTGATGGACGCTGGCGACAGGCCCTGCCTATAATCGCTGCCCCCGGCAACAGTGCTTGTGAGGATCACTTCTGGACGCATTCCTGGTATCCACTGGCGTTGTCGCCCTCGCCGAAATCGGCGACAAGACGCAGTTGCTGGCCTTCATTCTGGCCGCCAAATTCCGCAAGCCCGTTCCCATCATCCTGGGCATTCTGGTGGCCACCCTCGCCAATCATGGCGTGGCCGGCGCGCTTGGCGCCTGGATCACCGGGCTGTTTGAGCCGCAAACCCTGCGCTGGATTCTCGGCATCTCGTTTCTGGCCATGGCCGGCTGGACGCTGATTCCCGACAAGTTCGATGAGAACGACGCCAAGCTGGCGCATACCGGTGTGTTCATGGCCACGCTCATTGCCTTCTTCCTCGCCGAAATGGGGGACAAGACCCAGGTGGCCACAGTGGCACTCGCGGCCAGTTACAACGCTCTGGTGCCCGTTGTACTGGGGACGACCCTTGGCATGATGATCGCCAATGTGCCCGCCGTGCTGCTGGGCAATCGCATTGCCGACAAGCTGCCGGTGCGGGCCGTGCACGCCGTGGCAGCATTGATATTTGCTGCGCTCGGAGTGGCTGTGTTGTTGGGCGTTGGCTCGTGAAAAACTGCGCCTCGCGGGGAATCTGACGCAATCAGGGCAATCCCGGGCAACATGCTGATCTGTCGGGGCCGCGCTTGCTGCTGTTCAAGCCGCTGTGACAGAATGGCCGCCGTTCGCTGCCGCTGCTCGCAGCACTTTTGACATGCTCACCCGGGGTCCCGAATGCCAAACAAGAGTCTGACCATCATCGCCGCAATCGCCGTCATCGGCCTGCTGTTTCTGGTCTATCTGGCGGCCACCTTTGAAAGTCCGGAAGGCACTCGCACTGTCGAGATCGCGCCTCCGGTTCCCGTCGCGCCAGCCCCTGTGGAGCGCGTGATAGCGCCGGCGCCCACTGTTGCCACCGTGACCGAAGACGCCACGCCCCCACCAGTGGTCGAAATCATCGAGGCCGAGCCCACGCCTGTGCCGGAAGCGCCGGTCGAGCTACCCGGCCTGAACGACAGCGATGCCTTCGTACTGGCGCGCATGTCCGCCTTCGAGACAGGCGCTGCCTTGCTCAATCTGGTGACGTCGGAAGAAGTGCTGCGCCGCTTCGTGGTGTTCGTCGACAACGTGGCCGAGGGCAATCTGCCGCAACTCGACTATCCGATACGCCGCCTGCAGCAGAACATCGCCGTGCGGGAAGTCGATACCAATCTGTATGAAATGCAAACCGTGTCCTACCAGCGCTACACCGCTCTGATCGATGGGCTGGCAGCGGTAGATCCGGACGTTGCCGTGCCGCTGTACCGTCTGGTCAAACCCTTGCTGCAGGAAGCGTACGCGGAGATCGGCTACCCCAACCGGGACTTCGACGCCACACTGCTGCGTGCCATCGATACTGTCAACAATGCTCGCAGTGCGGAGGGCCCGTTCCAGCTGGTGAAGCCGCGTGTGATGTACCTGTACGCCGACTCAGAGATCGAGAGCTATTCCCCAGTGGAGAAGCAGCTCCTTCGCATGGGTCCACAAAACGCGGAGAAACTGAAGCTGGCCCTGGCGCAATACCGCGAGCGCCTGGCTGCCCGTTGAGGCGTCCGCGCGCCTGACCCGTGAATTCCAGTCCCGAACAAGTACTCAAGGATGTCTTCGGCTACGAGCAGTTTCGCGGGCCGCAGCGGGAGATCATCGAAGAATTGATGGGCGGCCGCCACGCGCTGGTGCTGATGCCCACGGGCGGCGGCAAGTCTCTGTGCTACCAGATCCCCTCGCTGCTGCGCAGCGGCGTTGGCATCGTCATTTCCCCGCTGATCGCACTCATGCAGGACCAGGTCGACGCGCTGCGCGAACTGGGCGTCCGCGCCAGCTTTCTGAATTCCTCCCTGAGCACTGAAGAGCAGCGCAACGTGCTGCAGGCCCTGCGCGCTGGCGCTCTCGACCTTCTCTATGTGGCTCCTGAGCGGCTGAATCAGTCCGCCACCCTGGATATGCTGCACAGTCTCGACATTGCCCTGTTTGCCATCGATGAAGCCCACTGCGTTTCGCAATGGGGGCACGACTTCCGCGTGGACTACCTGCAACTGTCCATTCTGCAGGAGCAATTTCCCGCTGTGCCCCGCATCGCCCTGACCGCCACCGCCGACGCCAATACCCGTGCGGAGATTGTCGAGCGCCTGGGCCTGAGCGAGGCCCGCCACTTTGTCAGTGGCTTCGACCGGCCCAACATTCAGTACCGCATCACGCAGAAGCAGAATCCCCGGCAACAGCTGCTGCGCTTTCTGCGCCGCGAGCACGAGAAGGATGCCGGCATTGTCTACTGCCTGTCGCGCAAAAAAGTGGACGACACCGCCGCCTGGCTGGTGGAGCAGGGCTTCGACGCCGTGCCCTATCATGCAGGACTCACTGCGGAAGTACGGCAGCGCAATCAACAGCGCTTCCTGCGGGAAGACAGCGTGATCGTGGTGGCCACCATCGCCTTCGGCATGGGCATCGACAAGCCGGATGTGCGTTTCATCGTGCACCTCGACCTGCCCAAGAGTCTTGAAGCGTATTATCAGGAGACCGGCCGTGCCGGACGTGACGGCGAACCTGCCACGGCCTGGATGGTGTATGGCCTGCAGGATGTGATCATGCTGCGGCAGATGATGGATGGGTCCCAGGGCAACGAGAAGTTCAAGCGTGTCGAACGAGCCAAGCTGGACGCCATGCTGGGCCTGTGCGAGATCACCAGCTGCCGGCGCCAGGCGCTGCTGCATTATTTCGGCGAGGATACGCCGGAGTACTGCGGCAATTGTGATGCCTGTCTGACCCCCGCGCCCACCTGGGATGGCACGGAAGCAGCCCGCAAGGCGCTGTCCTGTGTGTACCGCACCGGGCAGCGTTTCGGCGTGAATTACCTGATCGACGTGCTGCTGGGCGTGGAATCGGACAAGATATTCCAGAACGCGCACCAGCATCTGTCGACCTATGGCATCGGCAAGGAACTGGAAGGCAATGCCTGGCGTTCGGTGTTCCGTCAGCTGGTGGCGCGCGGCTATCTGAATGTGGATCACGCCACCTATGGCGGCCTGCATTTGAACGAAAAATCCCGCGCGCTGCTCAAGGGCGAAGAGCGCATCGACCTGCGCATCGACGTGCAGGAAGTACTGGCCAAGCCAGAGAAGAAGTCACGCAGCAGCTACAAGGTGGCCGATGCCGACCGCCTGTTGTGGGACGCCCTGCGTCAGTGCCGCAAGGCTTTCGCCGACGAGAAGGATGTGCCGCCCTATGTCATCTTCCACGACGCCAGCCTGATGGACATGGTGCACTACCGGCCGCTGACGGAGCAGCAGTTCCTGAGCATCAGCGGTGTGGGGCAGAGCAAGCTGGAAAAATATGGCGAAGCATTCCTGCAGGTGATCCGCGAGCACGAACCCCACCACTGAGTGGGAGCGGGCCTGCCCGCGAACAGCACTTTGAAATACGGGCCGAGCAGGCGGCAGTGTTCCGGCAGACACGCCACAAGTACATCCCTGTAGGCTCGGCGCCCGCCCTCCCTGGCGGGCGACGGTCCGCCGGAACACTGCCGCCTGCCCGGCCCTCACCGCAGTGCCATTCGCGGGCAAGCCCGCTCCCACCAAGTCATTCGCTCACGGCCTCGCCCGTGCCGGCACCTCGTGACTCGCCACAGCGGACGGAGTTGCCGCGTCTCCGCTTCTCCCCGTCGATGTGCGTCGTTGACCACTGAACTCTGAGCCGGAGCAGGCGCTTGCACGCTGCCGGACCGTCGCCCGCCAGGGAGGGCGGGCGCCGAGCGTACAGGGACGTATTCACAGCGTGTCCGGCAGCGTGCAAGCGCCTGCTCTGGCCTGCTGCCCAAACTCCCCGAGGCACATCGCCCCCAACTTCCTGTAGAATGCAGCGCGCGCCCCCCCGGCGCACTTTCATTCATTTGCGCTGGATTTGCGTTCCAGGCGGCAGAGAGGACATCCCCATGACGGCTATTGTTGTAGCGGCGCTCTACAAGTTCGTGCGCCTTCCCGATTTTGAATCCCTGCGTTCCCCGCTTCACGACCTGATGGCCGACAACGAGGTGCGTGGCACCCTGTTGCTGGCCCTCGAAGGCATCAACGGCACCATCGCCGGCCCGCGAGAAGGCATCGACACCGTGCTTGGCTGGCTGCGCAGCGACCCCCGCATGCAGACCCTGGAAGCCAAAGAATCTTATGTGGATGAGAACCCGTTCTACCGCACCAAGGTCAAGCTCAAGAAAGAGATCGTGACTATGGGCGTTGAGGATATCGACCCCAACCACATCGTCGGCACCTATGTGAAGCCCGCCGACTGGAATGCGCTGATCAGCGACCCCGAGGTGGTGCTGGTGGATACCCGCAACGACTACGAGGTAAAGATCGGGACCTTCCGCAATGCGCTCAACCCGCAGACAGAGTCTTTCCGGGAATTTCCCGCCTTTGCCAAGGAGCATCTCGACCCGCAGAAACACCGCAAGGTGGCCATGTTCTGCACGGGCGGCATCCGCTGCGAGAAGTCCACCGCCTTCATGAAGCAGCAGGGCTTCACCGAGGTGTATCACCTGGAGGGCGGCATTCTGAAGTATCTGGAGGAGGTGCCGCAGGAGCAGTCATTGTGGGAAGGCGAGTGCTTCGTGTTTGACAACCGGGTGACGGTGAATCATCAGCTGGAGAAGGGGCAGTACGACCAGTGCCACGCCTGCCGCATGCCGATTACGGCAGAGGAAATGACTTCGCCGTTCTACGTGCAGGGCGTCAGTTGCCCGCACTGTCACGACAGTCATGATGCCGAGCAGCAGCGCCGTTACGCAGAGCGCGAACATCAAGTGCAGCTGGCCAGGGCGCGCGGCGAACCGCATATCGGCGAGTCGATGGCCCAGACCATCGCCCGCCGTCGTCACGAGAAGCAATTGGCCAAGGATGAGCAGCGCCGTCGCAACGACGCCGCATCGCTCAGGAGTTGAAAAGTGCGTCGGGCGCAGCGGCTTCGATGAAGGTGAAACGCTTGACGGTTCTGCCGTTCACTTCCAGAGTGCCGTCAAACATCGCCAGCGGGCGGATCCATAGCCCGCGCTCGCCATAGAGTGGTCGATAGACCACGTGCTCCTCTTCCGTCTCACTGTGACGCGCGACGGCATAGACCTGATAGAGCTTGTCCTTGTAATGACGGTAAATTCCGGGGATGAGTGGCATGACAGTGCGTCTCCTTGCGCCAGGGGGAAGTGTCCGGACGGCAGCTTAGCAGAATTTTCCATGCAGGCTGCCGGCGATCACAGTAGTATTGACGCAGACGCGACGCCGCACGTTCGAGTGCAGCTGCGGAGAGGGCGCGTTCAACACAAGGGATTATTCAATGTCTGACTCACGATCACACGCAGGCCTTTTTGCTGCCACGCGCAGGTCTGTACTCGTACTTCTGACACTGCTGCTGGCCGCCTGTGCCGGCACTGCGGCTCCCAGCAAGCAGGAGCTGATTCTAGGCACCTGGGCAGGTGACTTCCAGGGGCAGAGCATCGTCCTGGTGTACAGTGAAACGGAGATCGCCGTGGAGTCTTTCGGAGTCAGTTTTCCCTATGTGTGGGTGGATGCAGACAGCATCAGGCTGGATGCCATGGGGCAGGAAGTCACCAGCACGGTGGAGTTCAACGGGCCGGACGAGATGATCCAGCGCAGTGCCCAGGGCATTCAGACCCTGCGGCGAGTGCCCTGACGTCTAACGGTCGTCGTCAGCGCCGGGGTCGCGGCTCTCGTCTGGATCGCGGCGCTCGCGCATGAAGCTCATGGCATGTACACGCTGTTCCGGTGTGATCTGAGCGAAGATTTCGATGGTCTGTTGCTGGGTGATTTCCAGATAGCGCGTGGCCACCTCGCGAAGCTCATCGAAGGCGGCATTCAAGGCCTCTTCGTTCAAGGGTTCCTCGGTCAGCAATTCATTCACATCTACCTGGGCACGGAAGATCTCGCCGCGCAGTGGTCGCATGGCATCGCGGTATTCGTCCATTCGGGGTTCCAGGCGGGCCAGCGTGGCTTCATCCAGGTCATCCAGAATCCAGGACAGATTTTGCGGCAGCGGGCGTCCGTTCGGGTCGATCAGGATACGGGCAGCAATACCCCCAAACACCAGCAGGTTCAGGCTGAGGGATACCACCAGCACCCAGTTGATCACACGCCGGCGATTCACGCTCATTCGGCAATCTCCGCGTAGTCATTGAGCGCCAGAAGGGAAAGTTCTTCTTCCCAGGCCAGTTCCTGGCCGGTAATGCCGAAACTGAAGAAGTTGGCCATGTAGATGCCGCAAATCAGGGGCAGGCAGGCCACCAGGGCCGGGCGCCAGATCCACGCCAGCAGGCGGTCGGAATGTGGCACCAGCCAGTCAAGCGCCCGATCAAGCAGGCTGTCGCGGGTCAGACTCGCCGCTCGCCGCAACACGCGCTGCTCCAGGCCTTGCATGGCAGGCACTGGCAAGGCGTCCAGCAGGGATTCCAGGCGCGCATACTCGTCACCCAGCGCCTGTGCCTGATGATTGGCATGCCGAAAGGCCTCTGCCGCCATGCGCTCATCCGCTGGCCAGCGCTCGGGCCGACTGCCATGGATTTCGACGAGTTGCGCGAATCTTTCCGGTGTCATGTTCATGGTTAGCTCTGTGCTCTGACGGTTGTGGTTGCCGGCTCTCTATTGGAGCCTGTTTACTGCTTCAACTGCGCTTTCAAACTTCTTCTTGCCCGCGCCAGGATCGACTCCAGGGCGTCTACCGAGATGTCCATGATCAGCGCTACTTCCCTGTTGGAAAAGCCTTGATAATGGCTCAGCACGATGGCCGTGCGCTGGCGTTCCGGCAAGCCTTCCAGCGCCTGCCGCAGCGCCTCCAGCTGCTGTGTCTTCTCGGGGGCATCGGCTGGTCTGTCGCTGCCCTCATGTTCGTCTTCATATTCGCTGCTGATGCTCGACTTGTCCTTGCGCAGGTAATCGATGCACAGATTGTGTGTGATGCGGTGCAGCCATGTGCTTACACTGGCTTTGTCACTCTGCCAGCTGTCTGCATGCGTCCACAGGCGCAGGAAGGTTTCCTGCGTGATGTCCTCGGTATCCTTGCTGTTGCCCAACATGCGGAACGCGAAGTGACTGATGGACTTCAGATGCTTCCTGATGGCGGCCTCATACGCTTTCGCGTCGCCGGCCTGTATCGCCAGCATCAGCCCTTCATCGTCTGTCATAGAGAGATCCTTGCTCCGTAGACCATCTGCCTGGTGACAACGCGTGAACAACAGGATATTCCTGGCCTGCGCAGTGATCTCGTCGCCGCATTCTAAACGGCAGCACTGAATCTTTCATTCACTGGTCGCCTGAGTATACGCAGGCCCGTTTGATATCCGTCGGGCCCTCAAATGCAAAACGCCCGGCTGGAGACCAGTCGGGCGTTTCTTGTGTCTGCAGTGGCCTGCAGAAGCTTACTGGTTTGCAGTGTTCGTGCAGATGGTGGCCTGAACGACCACGTCGAGTGCTGCGGGAAGATCGCTGCCCACTACCGTCTGGACAGGAACTTCAGGGAACGCTGTATCGGTGAGACCATAAAGAGCCGGAGACACAGTGTTGGCGAAGCTGCCAGTGCCGCCCACATAGATGCGGCTGCTGTGCAGGTACCGAGTCGGGTTGGTCGTGGTCGTCAGGTTGAAGCGCACTTTGAACACGCCGGGGGCCGCTGAATCCCAGTAACCGACAGTCGCGCCACCGATATCCACATCGCCAGCGGCCAGCAGTCGACCGGCGAAGCCGGTGCCGCCACCAGCGGTATTGAACCCATTCAGATAGCCCGTGGCGCCATCGCTGATGCCGACCGGAGTGAACGCGCTCACGCTGGTCAGGGGTGACTGACCTGGTGTGTTGCCCTTCACGAACACATTGAAGCAGCCCTGGGGCAGAACGACGCCCGGATCAACCACTACGGGTTCGCAGAAATCATTCTTGAAGGTGAAGTAGGACGCCCAGCTGCCGCCCGGGGTGATCTGCAGTGTGCCAGCCCAGGCAGATTCAGTCTGAACAACAGGATTGGTCGTGCCGCCACCGGAACCGCCACCGCTGGAACCACCGCCTGAACCGCCGCCGCTGGAACCACCGCCTGAACCGCCTTCGTTGCAGGGCTGGTTGCTGCCATGCTTGTGACCTGCGTGGCTGCCTGAGCCGCTGTTGCCGTAGGAACTGCTGCCGGACGATTTGTTGCTGCTTGACGAATTGCTTGCAGAGCTGCTCTTGCTGGAAGAATTGCTGGCAGACGACTTGTTGCTGCTGTTGCCATAGGAGCTGGTGGCATTGTAGGTCTTGCCGCCACTGCTCTTGGCAGAGCTTGAGCTGCCCTTGCCCTTGTCCTTACCGGAGCTGTCCTTGTCTGACTTGCATGATTTGCCCTTGCTGGAGCTGTCCTTGTCTGACTTGCATGACTTGTCCGACTTTTCGGACTTGCACGACTTGCCATCTTTATCGGATTTGCAGGACTTGTCCGACTTGCCATCATGATCGTCGTCGTGATCGTGATCGTGATCGTCGTCGTCGCCGCCAGTGCCGCCACCGCCCGAGCCGCCGCCAGAGACTACGCGGGTGACGACTGCATGGGCCGCTACAAACACGTCCGCATTGCAGAAGGTGTCGGCATTGATGGGCAGGCTGCTGAGGGGAATGGTGAAGCTGTGAGTCGCGCTGTTCAGGTTGGTGGCCTTGTGCGGGAACAGCCCGATCTGCGGATTGCCGCTGCTGTTGACTGGCAGCAGGGCCTTGTTGTCACCGATCCAGGCGTGGGCTTCATTCAGCTTTCAGTCGCCAATCAACAGGTAGTCCAGCAAGACAGTGTCAGTGTTGATGGTGACGCAGACGGCGCCAACTTCAGTGGTCTGGCCTGCGTACAGGATGGAGCACTGGGCAGCGTTCGGAGCCTGAGCCAATGCAGAAGAACCAGCGAACAGGGTGCTGATCAGCGCAAGTGCAGCCAGAGTGGTGTGCAACAGTTTCATTTTCCAAGCCTCGTTGTGGCGAATACGTCCTTCCGGATTGCGTTCGATCGGCGGTACAAACCAATGGCTTGCACACTCCTTGATCGATTAAATGCATTCTGAACGAAGTCCAGCAAGGCCGCGAGGGATAACACGGGCAAAAACTGGGTAAATTATCGCCTGATTTCTGCCCGGAACCGCGTAACTGTGAGCTGCATCACACATGCTCAGCTGAGCAGGCGCACTTCCTGCTGCGGGAGCGCAATCCCGATGCCCGCCGCCTGCAAGGCATCGTGAATGGCCAGATTGGCGACATACTGCGACTCGAAGCGCACTGCCGTTCTGGCCCAGAAGCGGATGCCCAGATTCATGCCGCTGGTGCCGAAGGAATCGATGCCCACCTGGGGGGCGCGTTCGGTGCTGATCCCTTCGACAGTCTGCAGGGCGTCGAGCACTATCTTGATGGCTGCCCTGGGGTCGCTTTGATACGCCACGCCGACGATCATCTCGACGATGCTGTCCTTCTGGGAGTTGTGCAGCACCTCGCCCACGATGTGCTTGTTGGGAATGCTGATGCGGACACCGTCCTCGTCGCTGAGCAGGGTGTAGGCCAGATGCACTTCCTCGACGATGCCGCTGACGCCTTTGACGGAGATGGTGTCACCCACCACGAAGGGCCGCGCCAGAATGATGTTGAAGCCGGCGCCGTAGTTGGCCACCAGTCCCTGCACCGCCAGGCCGGCGCCCAGGGAGAGGGCTCCAATGGCGGCGACAAAGGGTGTCACGCTGATGCCAAGCTTGCCCAGGGCGATGATGGTCGTCATCGCGATGAACAAGAGGCGAACGGAATTGGCGATGAAGCCCGCAAGTGTGACATCCACTGCGCGGCGCCGACACAAGGTCAGGATCACGTTGCGGATCTTGTTCGCCACGTAGGTGCCTGCCAGAACGACGATGATCGCGCCGATGATCTGGAAGCTGTAGTTCACCAGAAAGGTGGTGATCTGAGAGTAGATGGCCGTGAACTGCAGAATTTCCTGTTGCATGGGACATACCTCGTGAGGAGAGCGGACCTGCATTGTAAAGGGATTGCGCCGGTGCGTGAGCGCGCATTTGCAGTATCGACGCGCCGCAATGCCCTGGGGTATTCTGCGGACGTCATCCCTCACCAAGTCCTGTCATGCAGAACCCTATCCGCCCTGACGACAGCTTCACGCGTTCCGCCGGCCGGCAGCTTGCGCTCTATGGCGGCGCGGCCGTGGCGATCCTGGTCATCCTGATGTTCACCCTCGACTTCATCGCCGGCCTTACCAGCGCCAGCGGTGGCGGGACGGCAGGCGCCGTGGATGTGGAGAATCAGGAGATTACGGTGTACCTGCGCGAGGAGCCTCCGCAGCTCAACAGCATGCTGGCCACCGACGCGGTCAGTGGCATGGTGCTCGGTCATGTCATGGAGGGGCTGCTGCGCTACGACGCCAACGCCCAGATCGTGCCCGGCCTTGCCGAGCGCTGGGAGATCGACGGCACCCGCGCCGTTTTTCATCTGCGCGAGAATGCCCGCTGGAGCAATGGCGAACCCATTACCGCGCAGGACTTCGAATTTGCCTGGAAAACGGCGCTGGCTCCCGCCACGGCCTCGCAGTACGCCTTCATCTTCTACGCCATCAAGAATGCCGAAGCCGCCAACACCGGTGCGGTGCCCGTGGACGAGGTGGGAGTGCGGGCGCTGGACGCCAGGACGCTGGAGGTGGAGCTGGCCCAGCCCATAGCCTATTTCGACAAGCTGGTAGCCTTCACCACGTATCTGCCGGTGTCGGAAACCTTCTTCAACGCCACGGCCGGACGCTACGGCGCCGATGCCGACGAGATGCTCTACAGCGGTCCGTTCATGATGAGCAGCTGGGTGCATGGCGCCAGCCTGCGTCTGGAGCGCAATCCTTATTATTGGGATCAGGCGCGGGTGCGACTCAATGCCATCAACGCAGCCTATGTGACGTCAGACTCCAACACCTTGCTCAACCTCTACAAGGACGGCCGCATCGTGCAGGTGGACCTGACCGCCGAGATGCTGGAAGGGGCCATGCAGCAGCGCTGGCACCTGGACAGGTTCATGGACGGCACCGTGTTCTTCATCGACTTCAATCACCGCCCCGATCGGGTCACCCGCAATGTCAATCTGCGCAAGGCCATGCAACTGGCGCAGAACAGCAACGAACTGGTGGACCGAGTCATCAAGCTGCCCGGCTACCTTCCCGCCAAGAGCCTGTTTCCCGTGTGGCTGCAGGGCGTCGACAGGCCTTTTCGCGAGGAATTTCCCGCTCCCGAGGCCACCTATGATGTGGCCCTGGCGCGGGAGTATCTGGAGCGGGCCCGCCAGGAGCTGGGCCTGACCGAATTCCCGCCCCTGGTGCTGCTGGCCGACACTTCGCCGGTGGCCACCATCTCCAGTCAGTACTATCAGGAAGTGTTCAAGCGCAACCTTGGTCTGGATCTGATCATTGATGCCCAGACTTTCCAGCAACGCCTGGCCAAGATGGACGTGGGCGACTTCGACATCGTGCTCTCCGGCTGGGGGCCGGACTACAACGATCCGCTGACCTTCGCCGATCTCTACGCCTCTTGGAATCTGAACAACCGCGGCCGTTACGCCAGCCCCCGGGTGGACGAGTTGGTGCGGCAGGCGCAGAGCTCGACGGACAACGCCCAGCGCATGGCGGCGTTTGGCGAGATCCAGCAGATTCTGTTCGACGACGTAGCGATGATCGGCAATTACGAGCGTGGCAGGGTGTACGCGACGGATCCGCGGGTGAAGGGCATATTGAGGAGGGTGTTTGGGGCGGAGGTCGATTATACCAATGCGTATATTGAAGAGGTGCCCCAGTAGTATTGGGTTCGCTTGGGAGCAGGTGCCGGCGGGGCTTGCCGGACACGCCGTGAATACATCCCTGTAGGCTCGCCTGCCGCCATCCCTGGCGGCAGACGGTCCGGCAAGCCCCGCCGGCACCCGCTCCTCCGACCTCCGTGCCACGCTGGGCGCCTCGTTCGGGGGAAGAAGAGAGAGCGGCACCCGTCGCACACAAAAGTAGTGCCCGCCTCGGGGCGGCAGGCAGCGTGAGGCGCTCCGCCCGCCGCTTTTTGCGCGGAGGGAGTGTGTACGGTCTGCTGATTTTTGCGATGGGGCGGCAGAGTCCTTGCGCCGGCAGGGAGAACAGCATTTGAAATTGGCACGAAGCAGGAATTTGGCGGCGGGGAGGACGTGGCGCGACCGTCTGCCGACAGGACGTCGGCAGGCGAGCCCCCATGGATGGGTTCACGGCGTGTCGCGACACGTCCTTCCCGCCGTCAAGTTCCGGGATCAAGGCGCTATTGAAACGATACTTTGAATGATGGGGAATCCCGCACACACATGTGGCAGTACACACTCAAGAGACTCGCGCAGGGCCTGGTAACCGTCTGGTTCATCGCCACCGCCACCTTCCTCGCCATGCACAACGTGCCCGGCGATCCCCTCTCGGGCGGCCGTGCCATCAGCCCCGAGATTCGCGCCAATCTCGAGGCCCGCTACGGTCTCGACAAGCCCCTCGGCGAGCAGTACGTGCTGTATCTGGGCAATTTCCTGCGGGGCGACTTCGGCATCTCCTTCACCCAGCAGAACCGCCAGGTCAATGACATCATCCGCGAACATTTTCCTGTTTCGGCTACTCTGGGCATTCTGGCGGTGCTGTTCGCCGCGCTGGGCGGTGTGCTGTGGGGCGCGCTCACGGCGCTGTATCGCAACCGGCTGCCAGACACCATCATCATGTTCCTGGTAATTCTCGGCATCTCGGTACCCAGCTTCGTGTTTGCGGCCCTCGGCCAGCTGGCGCTGGTGAATGTGAATGCGCTGCTGGGGGTGTCGCTGTTGCCCGTCGCCGGCTGGGGTGAGGTCAGCCACATGATTCTGCCAGCCCTTGTGCTGGGGATGGGCACCATGGCCTATCTGACCCGCCTGATGCGCTCGTCTATGCTGGAAATCATCCACGCTGACTACATCCGCACCGCTCGCGCCAAGGGTCTGCCCCCCGCTCGCATCTTCACGCGGCATCAGCTGCGCAATGCCATTCTGCCAGTGGTGACAGTACTCGGGCCCGCCATTGCTGCCATTACCACAGGCGGCTTCGTGGTGGAGCTGGTGTTCGCAATTCCGGGCCTGGGGCGGTATTTCGTGCAGGCCGTGCAGCAGCTGGATTACACGGTGATCATGGGCACCACGGTGTTCTATGGTGCCTTTCTGGTGTTCATGGTGATCGTGGTGGACCTGCTGTATGGCTGGATCGATCCGCGGGTGAGGGTGCAATGACGACACCGAACACGCCTCCAGTGCTTAGTCCCGAAGACTTTCTGCCCCTGCAGGTCCGTCCTGATGCCCACGGCATCACCCGGCCCTCACGCTCCTACTGGCAGGATGCCTGGGCGCGGCTGCGCCGCAATCGCCGGGCCATGCTCTCCCTGTGGATCATCATCGCGCTGCTGTCCTTCGCCCTGCTGGGGCCGCTGTTGTGGACAGTGGACCCGGCGCGGCAGGACATCGACCAGATCAGTCAGGCGCCGGGGGCCGATCGCAGTGCCACCATCGTCGCACCCTATGTCGCCTGGAATGGGATGGCCACAGCGGGCTTCGAAGGAGGCAGCGGGCTGCGGCTGGCGGCGGCCGCCAATTCCCAGGTGGTGCGCCTGCTGTGGGATGCCGTGCCGGGCATGCAGGGCTTCCGGCTCTACCGCAATGTTTTTCCCGTGGATGGTGACATGGCCTTCGGCCTGCCGATTGCCGAGTTTCCCGACAGCGATGCAGGCTTCTATGAGGATCGGCTCGATCTGCGGCCCGACACGTACTACTACTCGCTGGTAGCGCTGGACGAAGACCGTGCCCTGAGCAGCCAATACGAAGTGCTGGAAGTGGAAGTTACCCGCGTGATCACCCTGGACGAAGTGCGCACTCGGGCCCTGGTGCCGGCCGAACGCGCGCTGGCCGAGGGCGACGAGGTGCTTCTCGGCCTGCATCCGCTGGGCACGGATTATCTGGGCCGCGACATGCTGTCGCGACTGATGGCGGGCTCGCGGGTCTCACTGTTCATCGGCATCGTGGCGCCGCTGCTGTATGTGCTGCTGGGCGTGTTGTATGGCAGCACGGCGGGGTTCCTTGGAGGCCGCGTCGATCAATGGATGATGCGCTTTGCGGACTTCGTGGTGGCCCTGCCATTCCTGCTGTTCATGATCCTGTTCCAGGTAGTGTTCGGCATCGGGCCGGGTGAGAGCGGCATCCTGCCCATGCTGCTGGCCCTGGTGGTGCTGGCCTGGCCGGCCACCGCTCGGCTCGTGCGCGGGCAGGTACTGCAGATCCGCCAGGAAGCCTACATCAGCGCGTCCCGCCTGCTGGGGGCCCCGAGCTGGTATCTCGTGCTGCGACACATGATCCCCAACACCCTGGGCGTGATTCTGGTGACGCTGACCTTCGCTGTGCCCAGTGCCATCTTTACCGAGGCGTTCCTGTCCTTCATTGGCATGGGCGTGGCACCACCCACCGCGTCCTGGGGCAGCATGAGCAATGAGGGGCTGGCGACGATGCTCACCCACCCTCACGAGCTGATCTTCCCGGCCCTGTTCATCAGTGTGACGGTGCTGGCCTTCAACCTGCTGGGCGACGGGCTGCGCGATGCGCTGGATGCCCGCATGAGGAGTCTGGAATGAGCGTGCCCCTGCTGGACGTGCGCAATCTGCAGGTGGAATTCGACACCTATGGCGGCACAGTCAAGGCCGTGCGCGGCGTGGATTTCAGCGTGGACGCGGGGCGCACGCTGGCCATCGTTGGAGAGTCGGGCTGCGGCAAGTCCGTGACCGTGCAGGCCATGATGGGCTTGACGCCCATGCCCCCCGGGCGCATCACCGCGGGCAGCGCCCGGCTGCGCGGCGAGGAGATTCTGGGCCGCAGCACGGTGGCGGGCCGCGAGGTGCGGGGCTCGGAGATCGGCATGATCTTTCAGGACCCGATGTCCTCGCTCAACCCCACCATGCGCATCGGCGACCAGATTGCGGAACCCTTGCTGGTGCATCGCGGCTATAGCGGCACACAGGCCCGCGTCCGCGCCATCGAGCTGCTGGAGATGGTGCGCATTCCCGAAGCTGCCAGACGCGCCGATCAGTATCCCTTCGAGTTCTCCGGAGGCATGCTGCAGCGCGCCATGATTGCCATGGCGATCGCCTGCAAACCCGCCTTGCTGATTGCCGACGAGCCCACCACGGCGCTGGACGTCACCATTCAGGCGCAGATTCTGGACCTGCTGCGCGAGCTGCAGAAGGAAACCGGCATGGCCATCATCCTCATCACCCATGATCTCGGCGTGGTGGCACGCATGGCCGACGAAGTGGCAGTGATGTACGCCGGCCAGGTGGTGGAAGCGGGCAGTGTCGATGATGTGTTCTACCGCTCGTCCCACCCCTACACGCTGGGGCTGAAACAGGCCATGCCGAGCAATCACCGCGATGTGACCCAGCGCCTGCTGCCCATCGAGGGCAGTCCGCCAGACCTGTTTGCGCCACCCGCAGGGTGCGCCTATGCCGCGCGCTGTCCCCATGCCATGCAGGTGTGTCAGGCCCGGGCGCCGGAAATCTTCGCGGCAGGGCAGGGTCATGTGTCGCGTTGCTGGCTTCAGCACCCGCTGGCGCCCCGAACTGCCAGTGCCTTGCACGTGGGAGGTGTCCGTGGCTGAGCTGTTGAGGGTGGACAAGCTGACCCGCTATTTCGAGCTCGGCGGTGGCCGTCGCGTGCATGCCGTGGATGACATCAGCTTCAGAATTCACGAGCGCGAGGTCCTCGGCCTGGTCGGCGAGAGCGGCTCGGGCAAGTCGACCCTGGGCAAGACTCTGCTGGGCCTGCACGATAAAACGGCCGGCCGCGTGCAGTACCGGGGCGACACGCTTCCGGCGCGCTATCAGGCCGCCGACTTCCGCCAGCTGTCACGCCGCATGCAGATGATCTTTCAGGACCCGTACTCCTCGCTGAATCCGCGCATGACCGTAGGCGAAATTCTGGCGGAAGGCCTGTTGCTGCATCGCCTGATGACGTCGCCTCAGGCTCGGGACAAGGCTGCGCAGTGGCTGGAACGGGTAGGGCTGCATGCCGACCATCTGTCGCGCTATCCACACGAGTTCTCCGGCGGTCAGCGCCAGCGCATCGGCATCGCCCGCGCGCTGATTCTCGAGCCCGAGTTCGTCGTCTGCGACGAACCGATCTCTGCCCTCGATGTGTCCGTGCAGGCCCAGGTGGTGAACCTGCTCAGCGAGTTGAAGCAGACCATGGGGCTGACCATGTTGTTCATCGCCCACGACCTGTCGATGGTGCGCTATGTCAGCGACCGCATGGCGGTGATGTATCTGGGGGCGCTGGTGGAAATCGGCCCGGTGAACAAGGTGTATTTCGAGCCGCTGCACCCCTACACGCAGATTCTGATTGCCTCCAATCCCGAGCCTGATCCGCAGAGTGAGCGTGCCCGGCTGTCCACGCCCATCACCGGGGAGATTCCATCGCCTGTAAATGTGCCGGCCGGCTGCCGCTTCGCCAGCCGCTGTCCGCGCGCCATGGATGTGTGCCGGCAGCAGACCCCACTGCTCAAGTCCGTGCAGGACGATGGCCGGTTGGTGGCCTGTCACTTGTACTGAAGGGATGACGGGGCAAAAAAAACGGCCACCGTCGCCGGCAGCCGTATTAAAAAAAAGGAGAGTAAAGCTTTCGCACTGCCCGAACCGGTTCTGGAGAGGATCAAATCACCCCAACGCTCTGACATGGCGACATCTTCGTCTTGTCGGGTGACACGCGCGGGTCATGGGTGTGACGCTTTTGTGACATCGTGCGTTGCTGGTGTCGGGC
>Ga0255139_1000076_pt1 | contig 38206 bp, 38 predicted proteins | sample Law_Colum_RepB_8_FD_188549 | JGI IMG/M metagenome (GOLD analysis project Ga0255139, IMG submission 188549) | Freshwater microbial communities from St. Lawrence River, New York, United States - Law_Colum_RepB_8d | ecosystem: Environmental > Aquatic > Freshwater > River | place: USA: New York...
GCGCTGCCAAATCAACATCAATGTCTTTTTCAGTTGTAACAATCACAAAGTACGGGTGATTTTCTAGAGTCGGCAGTGTCAAACCATAAGACTTAGGATTGGCCACGATGTTTTTAACTGCCAGCAATTTAGGGACGTAATTGCGCGTCTCATCCGGCATTTTTAAACTGGCGTAATCAGTCGGCAATTTTTTTGCTTGATTGCGTTTGATGGCTTTTGAAACATTGCCCTCACCCCAGTTGTAAGCGGCTAAAGCCAGCTCCCAATCACCAAACATTTTGTACAAACGTTGCAAGTAATCTAAGGCCGCATCAGTGGACTGAATCACATCGCGACGCTCATCACGAAAGATGTTCTGAGTTAACTTAAAGTCTTTGCCAGTGGCTGGCATGAACTGCCACATACCTGAGGCCTTTGCTCTTGAAAAAGCTTCGGGGTTGAAGGCGCTTTCAATGAAAGGCAATAGCGCCAACTCCATCGGCATCTTGCGACGTTCGACTTCTTCAACAATGTAAAAAAGATAACGTGATGATCTTGACATCATGCGATCAACATAGTCAGGACGATCGGCATACCAACGCACATGCTTGATCACCAAAGGACTGTCTGAATCTTCTAGCTCAAAGCCATCACGGATACGATCCCAAAGATCGTTATAGGGCGCATCCAATGCGCCCACAGAATCTTTATCAATATTGACTCTTGGTGCTTTGCCAGATTTGCTGTACTTGCCAATCTTGGCAGTTTGTTTTGTTGAAGTTGAATCACTCCACTCTTCATTCATGGTGGCACATGCACTGAGAGCTGATGCAACCATCACAATGCTAAATAGTCGGCATAGTCGATAAAGTCGCGACAGTGAGAATGAAGTTGAGAATCTTTGCGTCATGCTTTAAAGGTGTCTTTCCAAGAACGCAAATGAGCAAACACCGTCACAGGATGAGTGTCTTTTATTGCTTGATGTTGTTTCACTGATTCAATCACGCTAGATTCTTCACACCTTAAAAATGGGTTCACGCTTTTTTCATGAGCAATGGTTGTTGGCACCGTGGGCACGCCTTTTTGTCGCAAGGTCTGCGCTGTTTGCTGCCAAGCTAATAGCTCTTGGTTCTTAGGCTCAACAGCCAGAGCGAATTTTATATTAGATAAGGTGTACTCATGAGCACAATGCACCAATGTTTGATCAGGTAAGTTTTTTAACTTATTCAATGAATCCACCATTTGCGCGGGAGTTCCCTCAAACAGGCGCCCACAGCCCGTCGCAAACAATGTGTCACCACAAAAAACATGTGGCTGTTGCCCTGCATTCAAATAGAAAGCAATATGCCCTGAGGTGTGCCCTGGCACATCTAGGACTGTGAACTCACACGCAGGTCTTGAAATAGAAACAACATCTGATTCAATCAAACGCTCAGTGACCACTGCGATGTTTTCATGAGCTGGTCCATAAACCACTGGCTTTTCTTGACCAAGAGATTCGCACCAAGTCAATAAATCAGCCACGCCACCGATGTGATCGGCGTGATGGTGGGTGATTAAAATGGTGGTCAGGGTCAAGTGATGTTCCGTGAGGTGTTTAATCACTGGCGCAGCATCACCTGGGTCAACAATTACGGCACAATGCTTATCTGAAATCAACCAAATATAGTTATCGTCATAAGCAGCAATTGAACGCACTTGCAATAAATTGTCATCAGGCATAGAAATAACCACTTATGAGTCAACCAACTGATACTAAACATCAACAAGCCCCATGGACATCATGGGATGCTTGGCTTGGCTCGCCTCCAGGTAAATACGTCCTGAAGTGGGAACAAACTCAATTTGACCACATTGTGAGCGATATTTTTGGTTATCACGCCTTGCAAATTGGATTGCCGCAATTACCTGCTCTGACTGAAAATCGGATGCCCTTGCAAATGATCTTGCGCGCCCCGCATGACAAGCCCAATGATGAATCAGATGGTCAATGGCACACGATTGAAGGCATCCCAGAAGAACTGCCCTTTGCCAGCCAAAGTCTGGATTTGGTGGTGCTTCCCCATGTTCTTGAGTTCGCCACTGATCCTCACGCCGTGTTACGAGAAGTCGAACGGGTCTTGATGCCCGAAGGTCGGGTGGTCATTTCTGGATTTAACCCAGCCAGTTTGTGGGGTTTGCGCCAATACTGCAGTCATTTGGTTGGTCAACCTTACCTCCCTAGAGATGGCCAGTTCATTGCTTTATTGAGATTGAAAGATTGGCTCAAGCTACTTAACTTCTCTGTTGATCGCGGTCGCTTTGGTTGCTATCGATTACCTTTGAGAAGTGAGTCAGGGATGCAAAAGTTGGCTTTCCTCGAAAAAGCGGGTGATCGCTGGTGGCCTGTCTTGGGCTCTGTTTTCATGGTGTCAGCGATCAAACGGGTATCAACGTTGACACTGGTGGGCAGAATTGAGAAAGGCGTTGCGGCTAATCAAGCACAATTGAGCACAGTCACTCAATTAAACACATCCTCACAAAAGAATCAGTTGAAAGATCAGGCATGAGCACTCCCGCACAAAGCAAGGTTGTGATTTACACCGATGGCGCTTGCAAAGGCAATCCAGGTCCTGGCGGCTGGGGCGTGGTGTTGCGCTCAGCCGACAAGGAAAAGCACCTTCATGGCGGTGAGTTGATGACAACCAACAATCGCATGGAAATGACCGCCGTGATCGAGGCTTTAAAAGCCCTCAAAATGGCTTGTCATGTGAGTTTGTACACGGACTCAAAGTACGTGATGCAAGGGGTCACCGAATGGATGGGCGGCTGGAAGGCCAGGGGCTGGAAAACCGCCGGCAAAGATCCCGTTAAAAATGTCGACTTATGGCAAGAAATTGATGAATTGCTGGGCAAGCATCAAATTGACTGGCATTGGGTCAAAGGCCACGCTGGGCATCCGGGTAATGAACTGGCTGATGCCCTAGCCAATAAGGGCGTTGAAGAAATCCTCAAAAAAACTGCGTTTTGAATTTAAATCCGCCCGATGCCACCGAATTAAATTAACCCCTGATTAAAGCGGGGCGTCCTCTTTGGGTCTTGCACACAGGATGATTTCTTGACAAAACGTACGCTTTTACGTACTATGTTCAAAAGGAGTGGAATGATGACTACATTAACCGCAAGTGAAGCTCGGGCAGGCCTCTACCGTTTGATTGATCAAGCAGCAGAGACACATAAGCCAGTGCTTATCTCTGGCAAGCGGGCAAATGCCGTTTTGGTTTCCGAGGAAGACTGGAGCGCTATTCAGGAGACGCTTTATTTATTGGCAATTCCGGGGATGCGTGAGTCGATTAAAGAATCAATGGCCGAGCCTATTGCTAAAAGTAAAAGGACATTGAAATGGTGACTTGGAATTTAGCTTATTCCAAGTTTGCTCTCAAAGATGCCAAAAAACTCACTGCCGCCGGACTAAGAGATAAGGCGCAGGCCTTGCTGGGTATATTAGAGCTTGATCCCTTTCAAAATCCGCCTCCCTATGAAAAATTAGTGGGGGACTTAAAGGGTGCCTATTCACGCAGAATCAATATTCAACATCGTTTGGTTTATGAAGTTTTTCGTAAAGAAAAAACGGTGCGCGTTTTAAGAATGTGGACTCACTACGAATAAGGTTGGCATTCGCTTAAAGGAGGATTGGGCATCCTTGGCCTTGGTCGATTTGACCAACGGCCACGTTAAGCCTAAATAAGCGCTAAATGAGGCTGAGTGTGCGAGAATTAAGCTAGAACAATTAAGGAGATAGCGGCTTTAAATCAAAGCCCCTCAACCATGCAGTTAATCACCAATCTAAAAGACAAAGTCATGCAGCTGGGCTGCCGTGTTGTGACTTCTGCCATGAACCTGATCAAGAATTTTGATTGGGCTAAAACTTATGCGTTTGTGCTCAAGCACAAAAAGAGAATCATCATCATTTTGATCGTGCTTTTTGCTGCCAATTACGCTTATGACAAGTGGATGCCCAAGTCAGCGAAAAAAGCACCGCCACAATTAGTGACCACCACCGTCGTTGAAACTGCAGACACCCCAGTGATCATCGAAGCCACTGGCACCATCATTGCTGCCAACATTGTGGATATTCGTCCACAAACCACCAATGTGGTGAGCAAGATACATATCAAAGAAGGTCAAGCAGTAAAAGCTGGTGATTTGCTGTTCACTTTGGACGACAGAGCCAGTCGTGCCAATTACGAAAAAGCCAAAGCCTTGGCCGATGATGCAACCCGCCAATACAATCGATCTTTAGAGTTGATTGAAAAGAAGTTTATTTCTCAAGCAGCGGCTGATTCTTCAAAAGCCAATATGCAATCCGCAGTGGCAAGCGCCAAAGCGGCTGAGGTTGCCCTGAGCTTTGATCACATTCGTGCACCGATTGCTGGTCGTGCTGGCGTGATCAATGTTTTCCCTGGCAGCCTTGTACAAGCTGGTACCAATATTTCAACAACCAGCAGCGCCACATCAACCACCACAACTGGTGCGATGGTGACAATCACTCAACTTGATCCGATCAATGTGCAGTTCACCATCCCTGAAAAAGAAATTCCTTTGATTCTTGCTGGTCGCGAAGCTGGCGAGGAGTTGACCGTGAGCGTGGATGTGAATGGCACTGACAAAGCTGTTGAAGGTACTGTGTACGTGGTTGACAATCAAGTGGACCCAGCCATTGGTGCGGTGAGAGTCAAAGCTCAATTAAGCAATAAAAATGGCGCGATGATTCAAGGGCAATTTGTCAGAATCAAATTAAAAGCCAAAACTTTGAAAGACTCTTTGGTCGTCCCAACCCAAGCAGTCGTTACCAACACCAAGGGTGATCATTTGTACGTGGTTGAAAACGCCAACACAGTTGCTCTTAAGCCAATCAAAGTGATTTACCAGTACCAAGGTCAGACAGTGGTCACAGGTGTGAACGCTGGTGACAAGATTGTGGTGGAAGGTAAACAAAACTTAAGACCTAATGGCGTGATCAGAGAAACATCTGGCGCTGGGAAGTAATCAGTCATGAACATCTCAGAGTTATGTATACGCCGCCCGGTCATGACGGTATTACTGTCATTGGCCACCGTTGCAGCTGGCACTGTTGCTTATTTAAAAATACCCGTCGCTGCCCTACCAAGCTTTAACACGCCCGTCATTCAGGTCAGCGCCACCTTGCCAGGAGCCAGTCCTGAGAACATGGCATCAGCGGTTGCTCTGCCTTTAGAAAAAGAGTTTTCAACCATTGACGGTATCGCCGTCATCAGCTCAACCAATACATTGGGCAGCACCAACGTCACGCTTGAGTTCAACAATGACCGTGACATTGATAAAGCCGCAGTGGATGTCCAAGCAGCGTTGCTGCGTGCACAAAAGCGCTTACCGATTGAGATGACCAATCCGCCGTCGTATCGCAAGGTCAACCCTGCTGATGCGCCCGTCTTGATCATGACAATGACCTCTCCTTCGATGGATTTGTCACAAATCAATGATTACGCAGAGAACTTGATTTCTCCAACACTCTCTACCATTGACGGTGTGGCGCAAGTCTTGGTCTACGGTCAAAAAAGATATGCCGTCAGAGTTCAAGTCAATCCAACCGTATTAGCGGCCAAGAACCTCACCATTGATGATGTTGCCAAAGCCATCAACAATGCCAACTCCAACACCCCAGTCGGCGTTTTAGATGGGCCTCGTCAATTACTGACGATTTATGCCAATGAGCAATTGGTCAAGGCCAGCGAATATGCCAACTTGGTGATTGCCCAACGCAATGGTTTGCCAGTGCGCTTAAAGGATGTGGCACTGGTTGAGGAAAGTTATGAATCTGTCAAAACAGTAGCAGCTTATAACGGTGAGCGCTCAATCGCCTTAGCGATCTTGCGCCAGCCAACCGCCAACTCTGTTGAAGTGGTTGATGCCGTGCGCAAGATGGTGCCCAAGTTCGAAGCGCAGATGCCAGCTTCAATCAAAGTAAATTTATTGATTGATCGCTCAAAATCAATCAGAGAAGCCATCCATGATGTGAACCTCACTTTATTGCTCACCATCGGCTTGGTGGTGATGGTGATTTTCTTGTTCTTAAAGCGTGCGGCTGCCACGATCATTCCAGCATTAAGCTTACCGATCTCATTGATTGGAGCTTTCTCCATCATGTATTGGATGGGCTACAGCTTAGACAATATTTCTTTGCTGGGTATCACCATTGCTGTTGGCCTGGTGGTCGATGATGCGATCGTCGTGCTTGAAAACATCATGCGTCACATTGAAAACGGCATGCATCCCTTGAAGGCATCTTTATTGGGCAGCCGCGAAGTGAGTTTTACGATCATCTCGATTTCGATTTCATTGGTGGCCGTGTTCATTCCGATTTTCTTTTTACCAGGCCCACTGGGTTTGCTGTTCAGAGAATTCGCGGTGGTCGTGTCCTTATCTATTTTGGTATCAGCGGTGGTCTCACTCACTTTGGTGCCGATGCTGTGCAGTCGCTTTTTACCAAAACATGGTCAAGAAGCCAAAGAGCCACCGATCACCATCAAGTTTGAGCGTTATTTCACTCAAGTATTGACCGCTTATGAAAAAGCACTTGATTGGGCACTCACCAATCAAAAGAAAGTTTTGCAAGGCGCCTTGGCGACTTTCATTATCACGATTGGTTTATTTGTGTGGAGTCCCAAAGGGTTTTTCCCGGAAGAAGACACTGGGCAAATATTTGTGACCACTGAAGCAGCAGATGATATTTCTTTCAACGCCATGATCGAGTTACAAAACAAAGCGGCTGAAATTGTTCGTAACAATGAAAATATTGAAGCACTTGTATCGATTATCGGCGGTGGCGCAAGCTCAGGCACCAATACAGGCAGGATGTTTGTCAATTTAAAGTCTCGTGATGAACGAGCTCCAATGAAGAAAGTGTTGGAGAGTCTGCGCAAAGACTTGAGAGACATTCCAGGCCTGGCAATTTATTTGCGCCCTATTCAAAACTTGCAATTAGGCGGCAAAGTCACCAAGAGTCGCTATCAATACATTTTGCAAAGCGTGGGCTTTGAAGGCATCAATGAATGGTCCACCAAAGTCACTGAAAAGATGCGTGCAGATCCTGGCATCTTCCGTGACATCACCACAGATTCTCAATTAAAAGGTTTGCAAGCTCAAATTGACATTGATCGAGAAAAAGCTGCGAGTGCCGGTGTGACAGTGGCTGATATTCGCAATGCCTTGTACTCTGCTTATGGTGAAAGACAGGTCTCAACCATCTACACCAGCGTGAACACTTACCAAGTGATTCTGCAAGCAGCGAATGAGTACAAGCAATATGAAACCGATCTTAATGGCATTTATGTGCGCGGCAGAACCAGTGATAAGTTAGTTCCACTGTCTAGCATTGCTACATTCAGAAGAACCATCGGGCCAACTGCAGTGAACCACCAAGGTCAAGTGCCGGCGGTGACGATTTCATTTAACTTGGCACCAGATGTGGCCTTGGGCGATGCCACCAAGAAATTAGAACAATACGTCAAAGAGCTTCAATTACCTCCATCAATCATCACCAGCTACGGTGGCGATGCTGCGGTATTCCAAAGTGGTCAATCCAGCCAGATCATTTTATTGTTAGCGGCCGTATTGGTGATTTACGTTTTATTGGGCGTTTTATATGAGAGCTACATTCACCCCTTGACGATTTTGGCAGGCTTGCCATCTGCAGCCATCGGCGCTTTGATCTTCCTTCGAATTTTTGATTTGGAATTAACCATCATTGCGACCATCGGTATCTTGCTCTTGATCGGTCTGGTGAAAAAGAATGCGATTTTGATGATTGACTTTGCCCTAGATGCACAGCGCAATCAAAATATGTCACCTCGTGAAGCGATTCGCACGGCCTGCTTATTGAGATTCAGACCCATCTCCATGACCACCCTCACAGCCGTGGTGGGTGCATTACCAATTGCTCTAGGCTTGGGTGCAGGTGCTGAATTAAGACAACCTTTGGGTATTGCTGTGGTGGGTGGTTTGATTGTGTCGCAATTCGTGACATTGATCATCACACCTGTCATTTATCTTTATTTAGATAAATACAGCGGCACAGGCCCGATGGAAATCCCCGCTGAAATGCTGAAGGATTGAGCTTGAATTTTGAAGTCTGATTTTTGAGATTTAATTTTGTTATTGGTTTTAAATTAGAAAGAATTTATGCGTCAGATCATTCTCGATACGGAAACAACTGGACTTAACCCGCTCACTGGAGATCGGGTGATTGAGATTGGCTGCCTAGAAATGATCGATCGACGCTTGACTGGTCATAAGCTGCATCATTACATCAACCCTCAACGCGATATTGATCCAGGTGCCGTGGCTGTTCACGGTTTAACGGTAGAGTTTTTATCAGATAAGCCAGTCTTTGCAGATGTGGCTGATGAGATCATCACCTTCCTAAAAGATTCTGAAGTGATCATTCATAACGCCCCCTTTGACGTGGGCTTTTTAGATGTCGAGTTTGGGCTTTTGAAACGTGGCAAGGTCGATGAGCATGTGGCAGGCGTGATTGATACCCTCAAGAATGCCCGAGAGATGTTCCCTGGCAAAAGAAACTCCTTAGATGCTCTGTGCGAGCGCTTTGCCATCAGCAATGAGCACCGTACCCTTCACGGCGCTCTTCTAGATGCTGAACTCTTGGCCGAAGTTTATTTGGCCATGACCCGTGGTCAAGAAGATTTGATGATTGATCTGCATGGCATGGACAGCGATGCAGCCAATGCGAAACGCAAACCCTTGCCCACCAAATTGGTGGTGCAGTTAGCTTCCATCGAAGAGCAAGAAACTCATCAGGCTTATCTAGAAGGTGTTTCCAAGGCAACCAAGAAGCCACCTGTTTGGAGCTGAGTAAATTCAAATAGTGTTAGTTGGATTTAGCCAAGGTTAACTAGAAAAATAAAAAAGATCGCCGCGGCGATCTTTTTTCTTGTGTGCTTTTTGCGTGTTTGCTTTTTACTGACTGATTTGCTTATTGACTTATCTACTTACCTAACTACTCGCTTACCCCATCTTAGGCGGGAAGAACTTGTACCAAAAGCCATATGCCCAGCAGGCAGCACAGAATGAAAATGCCCACTCAAGGGTAGAGAAAATCACCAAGGCAATTGCTGGCACTTTCCATAAGTCATTGCCTGAATAAAGCAAGATGGATGCAACGGTCGCAGCAATGAACAAAATCTTATTTGCAAACATCTTGGCACCCGCATTCTCTTTTTTGCCAGCGAGATTCATGCCAGTCATGATCTTGGTGAATAAGCGATGTGATGGACATTTATAGTGCCCCAAAAATCCTCGCATAAAACCCATCAATGCTATTAGAGGTAAAAGATGTGGAAAACCCAATAAAGCCACGACGCAAACCACAAATGTAATAAAGGCTTCAAACCTCACAACATTGGCGCTCACAGGTGGTATATCAAAACGTAACATGCTCACTCCTCAGAAGAGATTGAATCTCATTCAATTACTTCATATTTTATTTATTAACCAATGGCTGATTTTAGGCCTGAAGATTACTCACGTCACTTAGAGAAAATTTCTAAGTGAATACCTTATTGGGGTGCCTTTACTTCATAAGATTTACTGCAAGGCCTTGATGATCTCTTCTTGCTTGGTCACAAAATTAATCTCAGTCACTTTTCCAGATTTGAGCTTGATGACGGTGATCGCATCATCTTTTTGCGGAAATAATTTTGACTGTGCCTCATCTCTTAAGATGGCAATCGTGTAAGGTCTTTTTTGCATTTTAGGAATCGCTACCATTTTGGTGATGAAGCCTGGCATGCCGCTGATATCAGCGACGTAGATGGCTTTTTTATCCTTCAGAATGGTCGGTGGCAAATCTTCCAAGGTTTTACTCATGAGTGCACTGGTTGATTTGCCAGCGGCAAATAGAATCAAGTTGGTTTGCTCATTGATCGCGACCGTTTGATCGTGCTGATCTTTCATCTCAAGGACCAAACTATCGCCAATACGTGCTGCGCCTGCTGGTTGATTGGCGGAGGCAATCAAAGCAAAACCGCATAAAAACAGCGCTAACCCTAAGATTTTTTTCAAAACATCACCCATTTTCTATTAAATAAATATAAATAAATCAATGGCTTAAGCATTTAATGCCTTGATTTGAGAATCCTTAATTTAGCCTTAATTTTCGACCTCTATTGTTTGACCTATACCAAACAAAAGGATCAGACATGGCTCTTACATTAAGAACATATCATGACGCAAAGCATACCTTAATCTCCCCAGAATTTGATTCTGAGGAAAATCTTTACAAGTTCGAATGGGTAACCAAACAACACCCAGACAGAGAAAGCCTTCAGTCTTTCATCGCCACAACTTTCTATAAAACCTATGGTGCTGATGTGCATCACTTCAGCGATATCTTGGTGGGTTGTAAAGATGCTCAAGGCCAATGGCTAGCTGCCTTGGGTTTTTCAGCGCTCACGGATAAGCCATGTTTTGTCGAACAATACTTAGATGCGCCACTAGAAATCAATATCGAAGCTCAAGTCAAAGAACACACCACTCGCAAAGAAATCGTAGAGGTTGGTAATTTGGCAGCCATTCATGCAGGGGCTGGCCGAACACTGATCATCAACATGACCCGCTTTTTACATGAGCAGGGATACAAGTGGGTGACTTTTACTGCCACTCGCACTTTGTTGAATTCATTCAAACGCCTAGGTATCAAATTATTTCAATTGGCAGAAGCGGATCCTAGTCGCTTAGAAGATGGCGGCAAAAACTGGGGAACTTATTACAACACCCAACCACAAGTGATGTTTGGTGACATCGCTTCAGGCTATGAGAAGCTGGCTTAACTCAATTCCAGAACAACAAATCATTTTGTCTTCAGGGACAGAGTCTTGGGATAAGGCTGCCCTTTTAAAGAAAATATCTCAAGTATCAGAAGCTCTATTAAATAGAAAAAATCCTAAAGCACCTGTTGGAGTTTTGGCAGACAACTCTTTAGAGTGGATTGCAATTGATTTAGCCACCCAAGACATTGGCGTGACCTTGATCCCTCTTCCAAGCTTTTTCACACCCAATCAATGGCTACACGCCATCAAATCAAGTGGTATGCAGGCAATTTTTTGCCCACAAGAAGATGTGGCTAGAAATCTTGGCTTCATATTTCAGAATGACTATGCCGGCGGATTAAAGTTATTTGAAAGCATGAGCGTTCTTTCAAGCATCGTGGATCAACCTAATTTGTTAGAAGTACAAAAGATAACGTATACCTCTGGCACCACCTCAGAGCCAAAAGGTGTTTGCTTGAGCACAGATCAGCAATGGTCTGTGGCGCAATCACTAGAGCAAGCCTTGCATTCGCTTCAAATAAAGAAACATTTGAATGTTTTGCCCTTGTCAGTTCTTTTAGAGAATATTGCTGGTGTGTACACAGCTTTAGCCTGTGGTGCTGAAAACACATGCGTGCCATTGAGCGAAGTGGGCCTGCATGGCTCAAGTCATTTTGATGCAGATGCTTGCATGGCAGCGATTGAGCAATACCAAGCCGAAAGCATCATTCTTTTACCTCAAATGCTTCAAGCCATCGTTACTCGCAGCACCAAGCAAGATCCTCGCTTGAAAAGCTTGAAGTTTGTGGCCGTTGGTGGCGGAAAAACACCCGTTGCTTTGATCAAAACTGCTAAGTCGATGGGCATACCAGTCTACGAAGGTTATGGCTTGTCAGAATGCGCATCGGTAGTTGCTTTGAATACACCCCACAATGAAAGAATCGGCAGTGTTGGCAAAGTTCTTGGCAATCGAATCGTTCGTATCTCAAAAGATGGCGAAATTGAGGTCAAGAATATGGACCTTCCCCATTATTTAGAAAACACCGCCGGGCTCACAAGCAATCTTACAAGCACGCCTTCAAGTGCTGAGTGTGAATGGTTGCCCACTGGTGACTTAGGTCATCTTGATGACGATGGCTTCTTGTATTTAGATGGTCGTAAAAAGAATGTACTGATCACCAGCTTTGGTAGAAACATATCTCCAGAATGGCCCGAGTCCTTATTGCTAGGCAGTGGTTTATTTAGACAAGCCATGGTGATTGGTGATGGGCAAGCACAGTTGGGCGCTTTATTGGTAACAGCAAAAGAAGGTTTATCTGATGAAGTTATTCAGGCGGGAGTCACATCAGCCAATCAAGAGCTTCCAGACTATGCGCAAATCAAACATTGGTTATTGGCTGATGAGCCCTTCTCGCCGAACAATGGTCTTGCAACGGCCAATGGCAGACTAAAACGAGATCTCATCAAAAAAAAATTCAACGATCAAATTGAATTGTTGTACGCAAATACTTAAATACGGAGAATCAATGACATTCTTTAATCAACTACAAAGTTCCACCGAGCAAGAAAGACAAGTTCTTTTTTCTGCACCTATCATTGAACATGCCCTGAAGGGTGATATTCAGAAGGAGCAGTATGTTTCATTTTTAACCCAGGCCTATCATCACGTTAAACACACGGTGCCATTGTTGATGGCCTGTGGCTCTCGACTGGGTTCTCAACATGAGTGGCTAAGAACGGCCATTGCAGAATATATTGAGGAAGAACTTGGTCATGAAGAATGGATTTTGTCTGACATCGCGGCATGCGGTGGTGATGCTGAGAAAGTCAGACACTCACGCCCACACATCAGCACTGAAATGATGGTGGCATATGCTTATCACCAAATCGATCGTGGCAATCCAATCGGATTTTTTGGCATGGTGCATGTCCTTGAAGGTACCAGCATTGCTCTAGCAACCAATGCTGCAAGCTCTATCAAGAGCAGCCTTGGTTTACCTCCCAATGCATTTAGCTATCTCAACTCTCATGGCAGCCTAGATTTAGAGCACGTCAAATTCTTTGAGACCTTAATGAATCAGGTAACCGATTCAAAAGACCAAGAAACCATCATTCATTGCGCCAAGAACTTTTATAAGCTTTACGGCGATATTTTTAGAAGCATTAAGACTGAAGAAATCCTTTTTAACTGATAACCATGACAAATAAACCATACAAAGCTGTTTTAACAGGTGCAACTGGCGGCATCGGCAGAGCAATTGCTTTGCAACTTGCGCCACAGTGTTCATCATTGATTTTGATGGGCCGCGATACTCAAAAGTTAGAAGCCTTAAAGAACGAATTAACAAATATTGATGTGAATGTTCAAATCGTATCTGGTGATTTGTGCGAAGACAGCACGGGCGTTCGATTGATTGATGCTATCTCGGCTCAACAAGGGATTAATCTCTTGATCAACAATGCCGGCATTAGCCAGTTCAAGAGTTTCGAGCAGCAATCAGATAAAGACATCACACAGTTGATGCTAACCAATCTGATTTCTCCCATGCTTTTATGTAAACAATTACTACCTCTTTTACAAAAAGAACCATCACAGATCATCAATATCGGATCTATCTTCGGATATTTAGGCTTCCCTGGCTTTTCTTCTTACTGCGCCAGCAAATTTGGCCTGCGAGGCTTCTCTCAATCTCTTCGACGAGAATTATCAGACACATCCGTATCAGTTAGGTACTTCGCTCCACGCGCCACAAAAACAAGCATCAATTCAGATCAAGTGATGCGCATGAATGCTGAACTTAAAACCGATTCGGATAATCCCGACTTCGTTGCCAAGGAATTCATGAAGTTTCTAAGTGGCAAGGCCTGGGAAAAGAAATTAGGTTTCAAGGAATCCTTTTTTGTCTTTATGAATAACTTGTTTCCAGGCGTTCCTGACAAAGCCATTCAAGGTCAGCTTCCAATCATCAATAAATATCTTAATAAATAATCACGAGGTTTATATGAACATCATTAAAAAAATACCAGCAGCCCTTTTAATCAGCTTATCTCTTATCAGCTCTTTTGCTGTTGCAGGCTTAGAGGAAGACGTGAGTACTATCCAAAAAGAATGGGAAAAGATCAAATACCAAAGCCCGGAATCAAGCCATGAAAAAGGCTTTGAATCATTGATCAAAGAAGCCAATCAATTGGTCGCCCAAAATCCAAATCGTGCTGAGATTTTGATTTGGCAAGGCATTGTTGAATCGAGCTACGCAGGGGCAAAAGGTGGATTGGGTGCATTGGCTCATGTGAAAAATGCTAAAAAGACCTTTGAAAAAGCACTTGAAATCAATCCTACGGCATTAGATGGCTCTGCATACACAAGCTTGGGCTCGCTCTACTATCAAGTTCCTGGTTGGCCGATTGGTTTTGGCGATGATAAAAAAGCAGCCGAGTACTTAAAGAAGGGTTTGAGCATCAACCCTGATGGCATCGACCCAAATTACTTTTACGCTGACTTCTTATTCAGAAATGGTGATTACTCAGGCGCAGAAAGATCTTTGCGCAAAGCCTTACAGGCACCCGCTAGAAACGGACGCAAAGTTGCGGATGATGGTCGACGCAAGGAAATCAATCAATTACTTGAAAAAGTGGCTGAAAAACGAAAATAATGCTCTGAGTTAATCGATTAAACTATTCAAATTGATAGTTAATCTTTGATAAAAGGGCTTGGGCGGTGAGAATTTTATTGGTAGAAGACGATGAATTGCTCGCCTCCGGCTTGATGACTGCACTGACTCGTGCCAATCATCATGTAGACCATGTCGGGGATGGCCAAAAAGCCATCCACGCATTGGCAGATGGTGAGTTCGATATTGCCATTCTGGACCTAGGCTTACCAAAAATAGATGGTACCGAAGTACTCAAAACCATCCGTCAAAAAGGCAGTCATATCCCAGTATTGATTTTATCTGCCAGGGATGCCACCCAAGACCGCATCTTAGGGCTGGATTTGGGAGCCGATGACTACCTCACCAAGCCATTTGAGTTAGATGAATTGCTTGCAAGGATTCGGGTTCTAGAACGACGTCGCAGCGGCAATACAGTTAATCAAATAAAAATTGGTGATTTGGTCATTGATCTCACTTCTTTATCTGTGACCTGGAAAGGCACCACACTGGATTTACAACGCCGTGAATTTGCCTTGCTGAAGAAGTTAGCAGAAAGTCCACATCAAGTTTTTAATCGATCTCAGCTCGAAGAATCACTATATGGCTGGAGTGATGGCGTTGAGAGCAACACCATTGATGTGCATATCCATAATCTACGTAAAAAAATCAACCCAAATATCGTCAAGACACTTCGAGGGGTTGGCTACAGAATTGGTGACATAGAAGAATCATGACTTATTTTTCAATTAGAAAACGATTGCTGCTTGGAATCTTTTTATCCATGATCCTGATTTTAGGTGGCATGGGTCTTGCCGCCCACTTTGTCACTGAACATGAATCAGAAGAGATTTTCAGTGCACGACTGGCTACATCTGCGAGGGTTCTGGAAGTTCTAGCGGCCAAACAACTCGAGCATGCCACGATCAACAATCCAATCATCATTGAATTACCTGATGAATTAGAGCACCAGCATTCCTCCACCGAAGAAATCAGCGGTCACCCCTACGAAAGTAAGATTTCTTTTCAGATATGGCACAGCAATGGAAAATTACTGGCCAAATCTGCCACTGCTCCCGACAAACCTTTGGGCCCTATGACCGAGGGTTTTGGCAAAAATCTGATTGGCGATGATTTATGGCAAGTTTTTAAACTTAAATCTGGTGATGTTTGGGTGATGGTCGCTGAAATGGATTCAGTGAGAGGCGAGATGGCTGGTGACCTGGGCGTGGCCATCATGACACCCTTGATCATTGGTTCATTGATTTTATTGATTGTGATTAATTTGATAGCCTATAGAAGTTTGCGTCCTTTGCAAGCCTTGGCCAATGTCATTGCTGCTCGCGAACCTCAATCAATCAAACCCATCAAGTTATCAAAAACCCCCTCTGAATTAAAGCCTGTGATTGATGAACTGAATCATCTGCTTGACAGGGTTCAAAAAGCATTCAAACGTGAGCAACAGTTCATTGACGCGGCCGCTCACGAAATCAGAACGCCGATTGCCGCATTACAACTTCATATTGAAAACGCTGTTAATGCCAAAAATGATACTGACAGAGATCAATCCTTGTCCGAGGCTTTAAATGGTCTTAGAAGAACCACGCGCCTCACTGAGCAACTATTGACCCTCAGTCGCGTGAGTGGTGCGACTGATCAAGAAAAACAGCAAGTGTTATCCCTTGATGGCATTTGTAAAGAAATTGTTAAAAATACCAAGCCGCTCATCACTCAACGCGGCCAAACGATTGAACTACACGTCCATGATGATTGCTTGATCAATGGTGAGCAGCACAAGATTGAGCGTGTGATACAAAATCTGATCGATAACGCCTCTCAATATGGTTCAGCACACGGACTTATTTCAGTTTCTTTGGACAAAGTATGCGACACCATACGTTTGGTTGTTAGCAATGATGGTGACATCATCCCTCAATCTGAAAAGATCAAGGTGTTTGATCCTTATTACAGAATCTTGGGCAGCAAATCATTTGGCAGTGGTCTAGGTCTTGCGATTGTCAAAGAAATTGTTCAACAACACAAAGGATCCATACGGATCGAAGATAAATCTGCCGGCAATGGCGTGCAAGTGATCATTGAATTCAAGAACGCGATTTAATCAAACCACTTTTGAGTATCTGGCTTCTGTTTGCACATCTCTTAAGTGCCTATCAAACACCATGGCAACGCGCCTAACCAGCAAACGACCTTTGGTAGGCACATAAATCTTTTTACCTTGCCACTCTAATAACCCTGCTTCTTCAAGCTCTTTAAGCTCCGGCAACTCTCTTGAGAAATAGATTTCAAAATCAATCTGATGTTTGCTTGCAAATGCTATTGTGTCTAATTCGAATTGGCACATCAACTCACCAATTAATTCGCGCCTTAGTAAATCATCATTGTCGAGTCTCATTCCGCGCATGGTTGGCAATTGATGCCGATCTAGGGCATGGTAATAGTCCTCAAGGGTTTTAACATTTTGTGGGTAGGTATCGTTCACTTTGCCAATCGATGAGATGCCGAAGGCCAATAAGTCACACTCCGCCTGTGTTGAATACCCTTGGAAGTTACGATGCAAGCGCCCCTCTTTTTGAGCAATCGCTAACTCATTATCTGGCTTAGAAAAATGGTCCATGCCAATAAACACAAATCCTGCTTCATTGAGTTGCTCAATGGTATTGGCCAAAATATCTAATTTATCTTTTGCGATTGGTAATTGATCTTCGGCAATCCGCCGTTGTGGTTTGAAGATAGTAGGAAGATGTGCATAGCTGTAGACAGATAAACGATCAGGGTTCATCGCAATCACTGCATTGACAGTCTCCCTGAATGTCACAGGCGTTTGTTTGGGTAAGCCATAGATCAAGTCCACACTAACTGAGTTAAAGCCATGTTTTCTGGCCCAATCAATCACATCCTTGGTTTCTTGTATTGTTTGCACCCGATGAACCGCTTGCTGAACTTCCAAATTGAAGTCTTGCACACCCAAACTGATGCGGTTAAATCCTAACTTCGCCAAGAGCTCAATATCAGCTTCACTGACACGGCGCGGATCAATCTCAATTGAATACTCACCACCCTCTTGCAATTCAAAATTCTCTTTGGTGTGGTGCATCAATTCAATCATTTCTTCATGAGATAAAAAGGTGGGAGTACCACCACCCCAATGAAGTTGAGTCACTGGTATTTTTTTATTCACACCCATGGCTTGGGTGACGAGATTCATTTCTTTGGCCAAGTATTTGATGTATTTCGCACTTCGACCATGATCTTTGGTGATGATTTTGTTACATCCGCAGTAGTAGCAAATGTTCGGACAAAACGGTAGATGGAAATACAGCGAAATAGGTTTTTGATGCGTGGCGCATCGTTTCAATGCATCGATATAGTCAGTCTGATTGAACTGACCATTAAATCGATCAGCGGTTGGATAGGATGTGTAGCGTGGGCCATTGATGTCAAAGCGTTTCAACAATTCAGACTGAAACAGCGGTTCATGGCCAGCAGGGGCTAAGAAAGATGGCTTTTTTATAAAAGTCATGGGGGCCATTCTAAGCCCCCATGATTTATTCCAAATTGATAAAAATCAAATGGATTGGTTTAAGTTAGGTAAATTATCTAAGGATTCGATCCATTAGCCATTCACTGGCATGCTAAAGCTAGGACCCTGAGCAATGGTTTCTGGCCAACGCTGAGTCACAGCCTTCATACGAGTGTAGAAACGCACACCTTCTGGACCATGCACGTGATGATCGCCAAATAAACTACGCTTCCAACCACCAAATGAATGGAAGGCCATCGGCACTGGAATAGGCACGTTCACACCCACCATACCCACCTGGATGCGGCTCACAAATTCACGGGCAGTGTTGCCGTCTCTGGTGAAGATTGCTGTGCCGTTACCGTACTCATGATCATTGATCAATTGAATCGCTGTAGCAACATCATCAACACGCATCACGCTCAACACTGGGCCAAAGATTTCTTCTTTGTAGATGCTCATATTAGGCTTCACGTTGTCGAATAAACAACCGCCCAAGAAGAAGCCATTTTCACAACCAGCCACTTTTAAGTTGCGGCCATCGACCACCAACTTCGCGCCTTCTTTAACACCAGCGTCCACATAACCTGTGACCTTATCCAAATGTACCTTGGTCACCAATGGGCCCATTTCAGCACCAGGAGTTAAACCATTATCAACTTTGAGTTTCTTGATACGGGTCGATAGCTTTTCAATCAAGGCGTCAGCCACATTGCCAACAGCCACCGCTACTGAAATCGCCATACAACGCTCGCCAGCAGAACCGTAAGCAGCGCCCATTAATGCGTCCACCGCTTGATCTAAGTCGGCATCAGGCATCACCACCATGTGATTCTTGGCTCCGCCCAAGGCTTGAACGCGCTTACCATTTTTAGCAACTGTTTCATAAATGTAAGAAGCAATTGGAGTTGATCCAACAAAGCTGATGGCTTTGACATCAGGGTGATTCAACAATGCATCCACAGCAGTTTTATCGCCCTGCACAACGTTAAAGACACCTTTTGGCAAACCAGCTTCTTCCAACCACTTAGCAGCTAACAAAGTGGCTGAAGGATCTCTTTCTGAAGGCTTTAGTACAAATGTGTTGCCAGAGGCAATGGCCACTGGGTACATCCACATTGGCACCATCGCTGGAAAGTTAAATGGCGTGATACCTGCGCACACACCAAGTGCTTGACGCATGGTCCATGCATCCATGCCCTTGGCGATTTGCTCGGTGTACTCACCTTTTAAAAGCTGAGGAATGCCACAAGCAAAATCCACGACTTCTAAACCACGCTGAATCTCACCTTTGGCATCATCAAATGTTTTACCGTGTTCACGGGTGATCACTTCTGCCATTTCATCGATACGTGCCTCAATGATGGCCTTGAAATTGAACATGACCTTCGCACGACGCGTCACAGGAGTGGTTGACCAGGCTGGGAAAGCAGCTTTGGCTGCAGCAACCGCTTTGGCTACGCCGTCGACCGAAGCTAACTCTACATTGGCACGAACTTGACCTGTTGCAGGCTCATACACTGGGGCAGTTGAGCCGCCAAAACGAATGACCTCACCATTGATATGGTGTCCGATAGTTTCTGACATTTTGTCTCCTACTTCATTTATATTCTTAGAATTACAACTTTACCAATATTCTACCCAATTGACGGTTTTTAGACTTTTTCTCAAGCTTTTTGCTGCGTTATTGGCCCTAGGGCAATTATCAGCATGCGCCATGGTGGCAGCCTATCCTTTGACTGCTGCCAGCGTTGGCACCACAGTGACTACCGGAAAAAGTTTGACCGATCATGCCGCATCCGAGGGTACGGGGCATGACTGCTCGGTGATGCGGGTATTTGAGGGTAAAAATGTCTGTGAAAAACGCCTAAAACCCAGTGAAGTTCCAGTTCAAGACTTCAGCCGCCAACAGAGGGTGGTTCCCAATTAATTTGCAGGGGCGCTAAAGAAATTCGCTTCTGATAACTTGGGCTTATTTCGAATTGCCTTCGATTACTGCAAGGTGTCTTTTAAGGCCGGAAAGACCGGTAAAGAGACCACATCAATACCCTCTTCACGAAGCTCTGCTGTTTCATCAATCGTGGCATGACCACGAATACTTCTTTCAGGGGCTTCTTGGTAGTGTATTTTTCTGGCTTCTTCAGCAAAGTCATGACCCACGTCTTCGGTCTTATTGATGAGTTCTCTCATCGCCTTCATCACCGTGGCCTGAACCTGAGCCTGTAAGTGCGCGTGCTCTGAACCAGTTAAAACCATGGATTGACCTGCGTCGCGGTTCACACCCGCAGAGCTATTGGCTTGGACTGCCGATTGATTGGTGGGCACCAATTCACGGCTGGCGCGTTTAGAAATTCTTGGGGCAGAAGGTAAACGCACAATCTCTTTGCTATCGCACACAGGGCAAGTGAGTAAGCCTGATTCCTGCTGAGACAGAGCATCAGCTTCAGAAGCAAACCACCCTTCAAAGTGGTGATCAAGATGGCAAGCGAGGTTATAGACTTTCATGGGGCAAGGCTGACTTATGACTAATTAATATATTTACTATTTTAATTACTTAATTGATTTCTGTTTTATTTTTGATTTTTCAAAGTTTTTTGAGACGTCTGGCCAAATGGTAAACAGAAATGATGGTCTTAACGTCTGTAATCTTTCCGCTAGCAATCCACTCATGCATTTCATCCAAGCTGGCGGCAAATACATCCAAGAATTCGCCTTCATCCAAGGCTCGCTCACCCAAAGTCAAATCTTTGGCGAGATAAATATCGATGATTTCAGTTGAATAAGAAATCACTGGATGAATTCTGCCAAGAAACTCCCAAGATTTAGCTGAGTAACCAGTCTCTTCTAAGAGTTCGCGTTGGGCGCACAAGAGTGGATCTTCACCAAGTTCTAATTTACCTGCAGGAATCTCAATCATGGCGGCATCCACAGGGTAACGGAACTGCCTCTCTAGCAAGATTCGACCATCATTCAAGATCGGCATGATTGCCACTGCCCCAGGGTGAATCAAATACTCACGATAAGTGGTGTTGCCATCTGGCAACTGAACGATGTCTTTTTTTAAGTGCAGGAATTTTCCCAAATAAACATCTTCAGAAGATGTTCGATGCTCACGCAAGTGCCCATCAGATTCAGATAAATCAGAGAAACTTTTTTCTGGCTCAGAGTTTGACTTAGGGTTTGACTCAGAGGAACTCATAAGGCTAATGAAATAAAGTGACGCTTAGCCACGAGCATCATTGCGATGCTTCATCAGAAAACGCCAAGTGAAGCCTGGGAAGGCAGCCACAAAGAATAAGCACAAACTGACCGCAAAGAATTCCCAACGCTTTGGAAAGACATTACCAATCATGCTTTCCAATGAATACCCAATCAAACCAATCAGAGCGTACCAAACACCCATTTCCAATAAGCACCAACCCACGTGTTTATCTTCGAGTGTTTTAAAGAATAAAAATTTACGGCTAGCATAAGCAGCATTGGCGGCCATCAAGGCCACCAAAATCAAACTCCAAGATTCAATGCTTAGGCTAGCAGGTGCCATGATTAGCTCAATAAAGTGGTTGACATGGCACTCAAGCAAAGTGCCATCAATGTTGCTGGGAAAATACCGCACAACAAAACAAATAGACCGTTCAAGGTAAACACGGTTTTAACAACCAAGCCGCCTTCGATTGGCGCTGTTTGAATTGGCTCATCAAAGTACATGCATTTAACAACGCGCAAGTAATAGAATGCGCCCACCAATGAAGCCATCACAGCGATGATTGCAAGATACAAATGCTCACTGTCAATCAAGGCCTCAAGAATTGATAACTTTGCGGCAAAGCCCACTGTTGGAGGAATGCCCGCCAAAGAGAACATCAAGATCAAACCAATGAATGCCATCCATGGATGACGGCGGTTCAAACCTTTAAGATCATCGAGTGTTTCGCATTCATATCCTTTGCGAGATAGAATCATCAACAAACCAAATGAGCCCAAAGTGGTCAACACATAGGTTACCGCGTAAAACAAAGCAGCGCTATAAGCATGCTCATCAAAAATCGACAACATGCCTAAAATCATGAAGCCCATGTGAGAAATCGTTGAGTAAGCCAACATTCTCTTGAGATTGGTTTGCGCAATCGCCGTCAAGTTACCAATCACCAAAGACATCACTGCCAGGATCATGATCATTGGTTGCCAATCATTGGTCAATGGCAGCAAGCCACCCACCAATAAGCGGAATAACAATGCAAAAGCCGCCACCTTTGGTGCGCCTGCAATCATCAATGTCACAGCGGTTGGCGCACCTTGATACACATCAGGTACCCACATGTGAAACGGTGCCACGCCTAACTTGAACGCCAAGCCTGACACAATGAACACAACCGCAAAAGCCAATACCAAACGGTTGATGCGTTGGTCACCCACTGCTTTTAAGATTTCATCAAGATCAAGGCTGCCTGTTGCGCCGTAAAGCATTGACATACCGTACAACAAGAAACCAGAAGCCAAGGCACCCAAGATAAAGTACTTCATCGCAGCTTCAGTACCTAGAGCAGAGTCACGCTTCATCGCAACCAAGGCATAGGTTGGTAGCGCTAATAGCTCTAAACCCAAGTAAAGCGTCAACAAGTTAGAGCCAGAAATCATCACGCATTGGCCCATCAAAGCCAACAAGGTTAAAACAATGAAATCCACCCTGAATAAGCCACGATCGATCAAATACTGCTTTGAGTAAACCAAAGTCACGAAAACGGCCAAACAAGCCACTGACTTCAGGATGCTTGATAAGGCATCCACTATGAATAAATTATTGAAGGCGTGCACAGGTTGATCAACCGCTTGCAAACCAAATGCAAAGCTCAACCCTAGCAACAAGGCTAAACTGATTTTGTAGGCCAATTCAGTGCCACGTGGCGCATAAAAAATATCTTCGTCTGATGCCTGTGGCTCATTCATGAAAACAGTCATTAATAGCAAACATGCTACCGTCAGGAGCACCAGCTCCGGCAACATCGCAATGAGATCAATCGATTGCATAAGTATCTCTTTCCTCTTTCAGGATTAAAGTTTGCTAACTGCCACGTGCTTTAAAAGCTCGATAACAGAAACATGCATCACATCAGTGAATGGTTTTGGATAAACGCCCATGCCAATCGTGAAAATGGCCAAGACACTCATGATTAAAAATTCACGCGCATTGATATCAGTCAACTCTGCAACGTGTTGATTGCCAACATCACCAAAGAACACTCGCTTGGTCATCCACAATGAATAAGCAGCACCTAGGATCAAGGCAGTCGCTGCCAAGATACCGATCAAGAAGTCGTAATCAACGGCCGCCAAAATAACCATGAACTCGCCCACGAAACCTGAAGTTGCTGGCAGTCCGCAATTGGCCATGGCAAACAACACGGCAAAGGCTGTGAATTTAGGCATGGTGTTGACCACACCGCCGTAATCAGCAATTTGGCGTGAGTGCATGCGGTCATAAAGCACACCAATGCTCAAGAACATCGCAGCCGAAATGAATCCGTGAGAGATCATCTGCACAATCGCACCCTCAACACCCATTGGGTTGAAGATGAAGAATCCCAAAGTAACGAAACCCATGTGTGCAATCGATGAATAAGCCACGAGTTTTTTCATATCAGCCTGAACTAAGGCCACCAAACCAATGTAGATCACCGCCACCAACGACAGCGTAATCACGGCAGGCGCAAGATATTGGCTTGCATCTGGTGCAATCGGCAATGAGAATCTCAAGAAACCATAGGCACCCAACTTCAACATGATCGCAGCCAAGACGACTGAGCCACCTGTTGGCGCCTCTACGTGGGCATCTGGCAACCATGTATGAACTGGCCACATCGGCACTTTGACCGCAAAGGCCATGAAGAATGCGCCAAAAATCAGCACTTGCTCAACGATGTCAAGTTTGGCTTTGTGCCAAGTCAGAATATTGAATGTGTCTGTCACGTTGTACAGATACAAAATGGCAATCAAAGTTAAAAGTGAGCCCAGCAAGGTGTACAAGAAGAACTTGAAGGCTGCGTACACACGATTTGGACCGCCCCACACACCAATGATGATGTACATCGGAATCAAAGTAGCTTCAAAGAAAACATAGAACAACAAGCCGTCCAATGAGGCAAATACACCAATCATCAAACCAGACAAAATCAAGAAGGCTGCCATGTACTGAGATACGTTGACCGTGATCACTTCCCATGCTGCAACCACCACGATCACCGTGATAAAGGCTGTTAAAACAACAAACCACATTGAAATACCATCAACCCCTAAGAAGTAATTGATGTCATAGCGCGGCACCCAAGATACTTGCTCCACAAACTGCATGGCTGCCGTACTGGTATCAAAGCCTGTGACCAATGGCAAGGTTGCCGTAAAGCTGATCAAAGAAGCGATCAAAGCCATGATGCGAACATAGCCCTTGCTGTTGTCCGAACCAGTGAACAAAATAATCAAACCGAAAATGATCGGTAACCAGATTGAGAAAGAAAGAATCATATTGGGGCGCTCTATCTATTGTTTTATTTAATGGAGCCCAAGTGGGTATATAAAATCCAGCCGATCAAAGCAATCAAGCCAAGAATCATCGCAAATGCATAGTGATACAAATAACCTGATTGCACCTGACGCACGTTTGCTGAGAACCAAGCAATCACCCGTGTGCTGCCGTTCACAACTAAACCGTCAATCAATCCCTGATCAGCACGTTTCCATAAACCAGTACCCAAGACTCTTGCACCTTTGGCAAACACCGCTTGGTTGAAATCATCCATGTAGTACTTGTTATCAAGAACCGTCTTGACTGGTGCCAATACGCGCGCAAAGAAGGCCGGAATCTGTGGCAACCACAGATAAAAGACTGCAGCTGTGACCACGCCACCCAGCGCCAAATACAAAACAGGCGTGTGTAATGAGTGAGCGACCATGCCCATAGGACCTGTGAAGGCATCCGCCAATTCTTTCATGGCCACGTGCTTGGTCACATCAACATAAATGGCATTACCAAAGAAGTCGCCAAACAACATTGGGCCAATCGTGAAGTAACCCACAATCACTGAAGGAATTGCTAATAGAACCAATGGCAATGTCACCACCCATGGAGACTCATGCGGTTTTTGACCAGGAGCTAAACCATGATGGTGGTCATCGTGATGATCGTCCTTGGCGTCATGAGCATCATGACCATGGTCGTGATGAGCTTGACCAAAACGCTCTTTACCGTGGAACACCAAGAAGTACATTCTGAATGAGTAGAAAGCCGTGATAAATACGCCGGCCATCACAGCAAAGAAGGCAAAGCCAGCGCCAGTGATGGTGCTCTTAGCAACCGCTTCAATGATCGAATCTTTTGAGTAGAAGCCTGAGAAAAGAGGTGTACCAATCAAAGCCAAAGAACCCAATAAAGACGTGAACCAAGTGATTGGCATGTACTTCCACAAGCCACCCATGTTGCGCATATCTTGGTCGTGGTGCATGCCCATGATCACACTACCCGCTCCCAAGAACAACAATGCCTTAAAGAAAGCATGCGTCATCAAATGGAATACGGCGATTGGGTAAGCAGACACGCCCAAAGCCACTGTCATGTAACCGAGTTGTGACAAAGTTGAATAAGCCACCACACGCTTGATGTCGTTTTGTACGATGCCCAAGAAGCCCATGAACAAAGCAGTGATTGATCCAATGATCAACACAAATGACAAAGCAGCATCAGACAATTCAAACAATGGTGACATACGGCTCACCATGAAAATACCTGCTGTCACCATCGTGGCTGCGTGAATCAAAGCAGAAATCGGTGTTGGGCCTTCCATTGAGTCTGGCAACCAAACGTGCAATGGGAATTGTGCAGACTTACCCATCGCGCCAATGAATAAACAAACGCAGGCCACTGTGACCAAATTCCAATCAGTACCAGGCAAGACTTGTTGAACCAACAAATCTTTTTGAGCAAACACGCCGTCATAACTCATGCTGCCGGTATAAGCCAATAAAAGACCAATGCCCAGAATGAAACCAAAGTCACCCACACGGTTGACCAAGAAGGCTTTCATATTGGCAAAAATCGCGGTTGGTCGCTTGTACCAGAAACCAATCAATAAATAAGAGACCAAGCCAACAGCTTCCCAGCCAAAGAACAACTGCAAGAAGTTATTGCTCATCACCAACATCAACATGGAGAAGGTGAATAAAGAAATGTAAGAGAAGAAACGAGCGTAACCCTCGTCTTCAGCCATATAACCAATAGTGTAAATGTGCACCATCAAAGAAACGAAGGTCACCACCACCATCATCATGGCAGTCAATGGATCGACCAAGAAACCAACTTCAAGACTCAACTCACCCAATTGCATCCAGGTATAGATGGTTTCGTTGAATCGCGCACCTGCCATCACGTCATTCAAGACCATGAATGAAAGAATGCATGAGATAGCCACACCTAAAATTGTGACCGTGTGTGCAGTTGAGCGACCAATGAGATTGCCCAAGAATTTAGTGCCGAATAAACCAGCAATCGCAGCACCTACCAATGGTGCTAGTGGAATAGCCAGCAATACAAGAGGATTCAAGATTGGAGTAGTCATATGATCTGTCTTAACCCTTCAGTTGTCCGAGGTCTTCAGCATGGATTGTGTCTAGCTTACGGAACATCGTGACCAAAATTGCCAAGCCAATGGCTGCTTCAGCAGCTGCCACAGTCAAGATAAAGAATACGAATACTTGGCCAGCCATATCTCCCAGATAGTGAGAGAAGGCAATGAAGTTCAAATTAACGGCCAACAACATCAATTCCAAAGACATCAACAAAACAATGATGTTCTTGCGATTCAAGAAAATGCCAACCACGCCAATTGCAAACAAGATGGCAGCCAACACGAGGTAATGAGCCAAGGTGATTGTCATGAATAAATCCTTTTTCCGAAATGTCTCATCATCACTGTCCTAAGATTCTTTGTTGGCTGATGAATCAGCATTCATAGAGGTGACCATGCGCACACGATCTTCTTTTCTTGTGCGAATTTGATCAGGGATATCTTGAGTTTTGGTGTCTTTACGGCGACGCAAAGTCAAAGCCACTGAAGAAATGATGGCCACCAACAGAATAATGCCGGCGACTTCAAAGCTGAAGAGGTACTCGGTGTAAAGCAAGATACCCAAGGCTTTGGTGTTATTGGCAGCTACTTCAGGATCCATGTTTCTGATTGGCTGAGTGGTACCGATAAAGCCACGAATCAACACAATTGCCATCTCAGCCACAATGACCGCACCCACCAAAGACGCGACTGGCATGTATTGCTTGAAGCCTTTGCGCAAATGATCCAAGTCCAGGTCTAGCATCATGACCACGAACAAGAACAAAACCATCACCGCACCAACGTAAACCAAGACCAACAAAATAGCTAAGAATTCAGCATGCAACAACATCCAAATAGCAGCCGCTGTGAAGAAAGATAAAACCAAGAACAATGCAGCGTGAACTGGGTTGCGTGCAGTGATAACGCGCAAAGCAGCCATGATCAGAATGGCTGCAAAGATATAAAAGAGGATTGATTTAGGTTCTAGCATCATTTGTATTTGGCATCCGCTGTTTTATTGGCAGCGATTTCGTTTTCATAACGATCACCCACTGCCAATAACATGTCTTTCGTGAAATACAAGTCACCACGCTTTTCGCCGTGATACTCATGAATATGCGTCTCAACAATCGCATCTACTGGGCAAGCCTCTTCACAAAAGCCACAGAAAATACATTTGGTTAAATCGATGTCATAACGAGTGGTTCTGCGCGTACCATCATCACGCTGATCTGATTCAATTGTGATGGCCATGGCAGGGCACACTGCTTCACAAAGTTTGCAAGCAATGCAACGCTCTTCACCATTCGGGTAGCGACGCAAAGCGTGCAAACCACGAAAACGTGGAGACATTGGTGTTTTTTCTTCAGGGTACTGAACAGTGATCTTTGGCTTGAACAAATACTTACCAGTCAAAGCCATGCCTTGTAACAACTCTTTTAAGAGCAAGCTACCAAAGAATTCGCGGATACGTTGGAACATTTTTAAATCCTCGCCTTATTTCCAAATATTCCAGGGTGACAAGACCCAAGCACCAACCAACAAGATCCAGAAGATCGAGATGGGAATAAATACCTTCCAACCCAAACGCATGAGTTGGTCATAGCGGTAACGTGGGAATGACGCACGCAACCAAATAAAACAAGATAAGAAGAAGAATGTCTTGGCAATCAACCAGAAAATACCTGGGATATCGCGCAAGATTGGCAAGTCAACAATCGGAGCCCAACCACCGAAGAACAAAATAGAGGTCAAAGCAGCGATCAAAATCATGTTGGCATATTCAGCCAAGAAGAACATCGCAAAGGCCATGCCTGAATATTCAATCATGTGACCAGCAACAATCTCAGATTCACCTTCAACCACGTCAAATGGATGACGGTTCAATTCAGCAACACCTGAGATGAAATAAATCAAGAACATTGGCAACAATGGCAACCAGTTCCAAGAAAGGAAGTTCAAGCCAATGCTAGCGAAGTAACCCGTTTGCTGAGACTTCACGATGTCGCTCAAATTCAAAGTGCCAGAGATAACCAACACAGCAGCCAATGCAAAGCCCATCGCGATTTCATATGAAACCATTTGAGCTGAAGCACGCATCGCTCCTAAGAAAGCGTATTTAGAGTTAGATGCCCAACCAGCCAAGATGATGCCGTAAACACCAACAGACGTAATGGCCATGACGTACAACAAACCAGCGTTCACATTGGCTAAAACCATGTCTGCCTGGAACGGCACCACTGCCCAAGCAGCAAATGCAGGAGCAATCACCATCACGGGAGCGACGATGTACAAGACCTTACTGGCCTTACTTGGAATAATGACTTCTTTGAGTAATAACTTAAGAGCATCAGCGATTGGCTGCAACAAGCCCAAAGGACCCACACGATTAGGCCCCAAACGAACGTGCATCCAACCAATGAGCTTACGCTCCCACAAAGTCAAATAAGCCACACACCCAAACATTGGAAGAACAATGGTAACAATCTTGATCAAGGTCCAAACGATGGGCCAAGCCATCTCACCGAAGAGAGCTAAACCGTGGGTGTTAATTGTCTGAATAAAGTCGGTCATACACGCTCCACAGATAATTGACCAAACATTCCACCCAATTGAGCACTGAATGCTGTGCCTGCAGAAAGTCTGACAACACCACTGGTCAAAGCACGCTCTTCTGTCACTGGCATATTCACTGAAGATCCAGCTTGAGTGACACGCACAACATCACCCTCTTTTAGTTGCAGTTGCATCATGAGATCAGTTGGCACACCCAACTTCAGCGCCTTCTTCGCATCTTGCGTCAACTGCAAAGCAGGCGCACGACGCACAATCGCATCGGTTGAATGAATCGTCACATCGGCCAAACGCTCAATCGCCGGTGTGAATGTGCTGGTGATTGCAGGAGCAGCAGATGTGGTGTTGTTTAACTGTTCAGCAAAGTTTTTAGGAACCGCTTCATCCAAAACCTCATCAGAGCTGTTGAAGTAGAAACCATCCATGCTCATCAAATTACCTAGAACACGAAGTACTTTCCAAGCAGGACGAGCTGAGCCCAAAGGCTTGACCACCGCTTGTGTGGATTGCAAGCTACCTTCTAAATTAATGAAGCTGCCAGAAGTTTCTGTGTAAGGCGTGATAGGCAACAGAACATCGACAACTTCACGAAGTTCAGCGCTGTCAAATGCCGTCATGGCAATCACCGTGCCAGCTTTTGCTAAAGCTTGCTTGGCCAATTGTGGATCTGGCAAGTCTGTGCCAGGTTCAATGTTCATCAGCAACACTGCTTTGAGGTTTTTAGCTAACAAGCCATTGATGCCTGATGCAGAAACAGCCTTAACAATGTGTGCGCCAACGGCATTACCACCCTCAGGCAAGAATCCCAAAGTTGCTTCAGTTTGATTTGCAATGAACTGAGCGTAAGCATGTAATTGCGAGAACTGTGGATGAGCCATCGCTGCCGCACCCAAGAACACCGCTTTGCGCTCACCACTTAATAAGCTATCCGCAATGGCTTTTGCTTGTGCACTGATGGCTGCATTACTTGGAGCACTCACGCCCTTCGCTTGAGCAACCGCCGCAGCAATGCCCGCCAACTCTGCTGGCCAATTTGCTGGTGAAACTTGAGCACTGGCAGCCACTGGCATCAACCAGTCTTCGGTGCTAGCGCCCAAACGAGTGACTTTCAAACCACGCTTGGTGGCTGCACGAACTCTGGCTGCCAACAAAGGTTGATCTTTACGCAAGAAGCTACCAATGAAGAAAGCTCTTTGTAATTGGCTCACATCAGCAATCTTCATGCCCAACCATGGCGCAGTCGCCGCGCCACTCACATCTTGCGAACGCAAACGTGTTTCAGTGTTGTTAGAACCCAAACCAGTCATGAGTGTTTTAAGAAGATATAACTCCTCAACACTTGAGATTGGGTGAGCCAAAGCAGCAATGGCATCAGAGCCATGGTCTTCTTTGATGGAAGACAAAGAACGCGCCACGTAATCTAAAGCAGATTCCCAGTCTGTTTCGATCCATTGATTGTCCTGCTTGACCATTGGATTTTTCAAACGGTCTTTGCTGTTCAAACCTTCATAAGCAAAGCGATCTTTATCGCTGATCCAGCATTCATTGATGGCTTCATTTTCTAAAGGCACCGTGCGCAATACTTGATTGGCTTTGGTTTGCATCACCACGTTAGAACCCATTGAATCATGTGGGCTCACAGAGCGCTTGCGCCCCAATTCCCAAGTACGCGCTGAGTAACGGAATGGCTTGCTGGTCAATGCGCCGACCGGGCAAAGGTCAATCATGTTGCCAGACAATTCTGAGTCAACGGTCTTACCAACGAATGAAGTGATTTCTGAATGCTCGCCGCGGTTAAGCATGCCCAACTCCATCACACCAGCAATCTCTTGGCCAAAACGAACACAGCGAGTGCAGTGGATACAACGGCTCATTTCTTCCATTGAAATCAATGGGCCCACATTCTTGTGGAAGACCACGCGCTTTTCTTCATCGTAACGCGATGTGGTTTTACCGTAACCCACAGCCAAGTCTTGCAGTTGGCACTCACCACCTTGATCGCAAATCGGGCAATCCAAAGGATGGTTGATCAACAAAAATTCCATCACTGATTTTTGTGCTTGTACTGCTTTTTCTGAATGCGTGAACACTTTCATGCCAGGCGTTACTGGAGTTGCACAAGCAGGCAAAGGTTTGGGTGCTTTTTCCACTTCAACCAAACACATGCGACAGTTAGCCGCAATCGACAATTTCTTGTGATAACAAAAATGAGGGATGTGCGTGCCAATTTTCTTAGCCGCATCCATCACCATAGAACCCTGTTGGATTTCTACTGTTTTGCCATCAATTTCGATTTCAACCATCTTATTTTCCTGTCGATCTCTTCGAATGCTTAAACGTATGCCGGCACAATGCAGCGCTTGTGCTCAACGTGATACGCAAACTCATCCATGTAATGCTTCAACATGCCACGCACAGGCATTGCCGCAGCATCACCCAATGCACAAATTGTTCTACCTTGAATATTCGCCGCAACGTCGTTCAAAAGATCCAAGTCTTCTGGGCGACCTTCTCCGTGCTCAATGCGATTCACAATGCGCCACAACCAACCCGTGCCTTCACGGCATGGAGTGCACTGGCCACAAGATTCTTCGTGATAGAAATAAGATAAACGCAACAATGACTTCACCATGCAACGCGTTTCATCCATCACGATCACCGCACCAGAACCTAACATTGAGCCAGCTTTAGCAATGCTGTCGTAATCCATACCTGTCTCCATCATCATTGCACCTGGAACAACAGGAGCTGATGAACCGCCAGGGATCACTGCTTTGATTTTTTTACCACCGCGCATTCCACCAGCCAACTCTAAAAGAGTGGCAAAGGATGTGCCCAATGGAATCTCATAGTTACCAGGACGTTCTACATCACCAGAAATTGAGAAGATCTTTGTGCCACCATTGTTAGGCTTACCTATCTTGGCATAAGCCTCACCACCAATTTCAAAAATGAATGGCACAGCCGAGAATGTTTCAGTGTTATTGATCGTGGTTGGTTTACCGTACAAGCCAAAACTTGCTGGGAAAGGTGGCTTGAAACGTGGCTGACCTTTTTTACCTTCTAAGGATTCTAAAAGTGCTGTCTCTTCGCCGCAGATGTATGCACCCCAACCATGATGAGCATGCAACTGGAATGAAAACTCAGAACCACAAATCTTATTACCCAAGAATCCAGCGGCGCGAGCTTCTTCTAAAGCCTCTTCGAAACGAGCGTACTCGTGCCAAATTTCACCGTGAATGTAGTTGTAACCAACCGCAATACCCATGGCATAAGCAGCAATCGCCATGCCTTCAATCAAAGCATGCGGGTTATAACGCATGATGTCGCGATCTTTGAATGTGCCAGGCTCACCTTCGTCGGTGTTGCACACCAAATATTTGTCGCCAGGGAATTGACGTGGCATGAAGCTCCACTTCAAACCGGTTGGGAAACCTGCACCACCTCGGCCACGCAGACCAGAGGCTTTTACTTCAGCAATCACCGCTTCAGGTGTAATGCCTTCCGTCAAAATTCTTTTGAGCTGCGCATAACCACCACGCGCCACGTAATCTTTTAAACGCCAATTATTACCATCAAGACCCTTAAGGATCAAAGGCTGAATGTGACGTGTGTGCAAACTGGTCATGCTGCACCTCCAGCCGCATTTGCTTTGGCTTTCAGTTCATCAATCAAAGCATCTAATTTGTCATTGCTCATGAAACTGCACATGGTTTTATTGTTCACAATCGCCACAGGCGCATCACCACAAGCACCCATGCACTCGCCCTCTTTCAAGGTGAAAGTGCCACAAGGCGTGGTCTCGTTGTAATCAATGCCCAACTTCTTCTTCAAGTACTCACCAGCACGAGTGCCGCCAGATAGTTCACATGGCAAATTGGTGCAAACAGCTAATTTGAATTTGCCAACAGGCTTGGTGTCGTACATGTTGTAAAACGTTGCAACCTCTTGAACAGCAATCGGTGGCATTTCTAAAATGGCCGCAATTTCTTCGATTGACTCAGGCGTGACCCATCCATATTGGTCTTGAGCAACCACCAATGCAGCCATCACAGCCGACTGTTTTTGATCGGCCGGGTACTTTGCAATATTGCGATTGATTTCAGCGCGAGCTTGTGGGGAAAACATATGCTCTCTTATCCTTTTAGCGGTCAATCTCGCCGAACACAATGTCCTGCGTACCAATAATCGTTACAGCATCAGCCAACATGTGGCCTTTTGCCATTTCATCTAATGCTGATAAATGCACAAAGCCTGGGGCACGGATCTTCAAACGGTAAGGTTTGTTAGCACCATCAGAAATTGCATAAATACCAAACTCACCCTTTGGATGTTCAACGGCAGCGTAAGCCTCACCTGCCGGCACGTGAATGCCTTCTGTGAACAGTTTGAAGTGGTGAATCAATTCTTCCATATTGGACTTCATGTCCACACGTTTTGGACTTGTGATTTTGTGGTTATCACTCATCACTGGACCAGGATTAGCTCTTAACCATTTAACGCATTGCTGAATGATTTTGTTGGACTGGCGCATTTCTTCAACACGAACCAAGTAACGATCGTAAGAGTCGCCATTAACGCCCACAGGAATATCAAAATCTAATTTGCTGTAAACCTCGTACGGTTGCTTTTTACGCAAATCCCATTCAATGCCTGAGCCACGCAACATCGCACCCGTGAAACCAAGTTGCAAAGCACGTTCAGGTGAAACCACACCAATACCCACCAAACGCTGCTTCCAAATGCGGTTATCCGTTAAGAGAGTCTCGTACTCATCGACATACTTTGGAAATCTGGTCGTGAAATCTTCAATGAAATCCAACAAAGAACCTTGGCGGTTTTCGTTCAATTTCTTCACAGCCTTTTCACCACGAATCTTATTGGCCAAGTACTGAGGCATGGTGTCTGGTAAATCACGGTACACACCACCTGGACGATAGTAGGCAGCATGCATGCGAGCACCAGAAACGGCTTCGTACATATCAAACAAATCTTCACGTTCGCGGAAGGCATACAAGAACACCGCCATCGCGCCCACGTCCAAGCCATGACAACCAATCCACAACAAATGATTGAGCAAGCGTGTGATCTCGTCAAACATCACACGGATGTATTGGGCGCGCTCTGGCACTTCAACTTGTAATAGTTTTTCAATCGCCATCACATAAGCGTGCTCATTGGCCATCATTGAAACGTAGTCCAAACGATCCATGTATGGAACGTTTTGCACCCAAGTTCTGGTTTCTGCTAATTTTTCAGTGGCACGATGTAACAAACCAATGTGCGGGTCTGAGCGTTGAATCACTTCACCATCCAACTCCAAAACCAAACGCAACACACCGTGCGCCGCAGGATGCTGTGGGCCAAAGTTCAGGGTGTAATTTTTAATATCAGCCATGATTAAGAACCGTAGCTTTCTTCGCGGATCACTCGAGGAGTTACCTCGCGAGGATCAATCGTGACAGGTTGATAAATAACTCTCTTTTGCTCTGGGTCATAACGCATTTCTACGTTGCCAGAGATCGGGAAATCTTTTCTGAACGGATGACCGATGAAGCCATAGTCCGTCAAAATACGGCGCAAATCATCATGGCCGTCAAACAAGATGCCATACAAGTCAAATGCTTCACGCTCAAACCAATTAGCTGAATTCCAGATGGGCGTTACTGAGGCCACCAATGGGTAATGATCAACTGGTGCAAACACACGTAGACGCAAACGCCAATTGTGTTTCACAGACAACAAGTGACTCACAGCAGCAAAACGAGGACCTTCCCACGTTGCGTTGTCGTACTCGCTGTAGTCAACACCACAAAGGTCCATCAACTGATCAAAGCCTAAACTTGGCTCATCTCTCAAAGTTGTTGCTACTTCCAAATAATCTTCTGAACGCACCACCAAAGTAAGTTCGCCCAAGGCCTCGTGCAAACGTGAAACTTTTTTGCCCAATACTTTTTCTAAGCGATCTTTAAGCACGGATAGAGTGTCTGACATTTCAGGCCTTTCTCGCAATCGTGCTGGTGCGCTTGATCTTGGCTTGCAATTGAATGATGCCGTACATCAAAGCTTCAGCAGTTGGAGGACACCCAGGAACATAAACGTCCACAGGAACAATGCGGTCGCAACCGCGAACCACAGAATAAGAGTAATGGTAGTAACCGCCGCCGTTAGCGCATGATCCCATCGAGATCACCCAACGTGGCTCAGGCATCTGGTCATACACCTTGCGCAAAGCTGGGGCCATCTTGTTACACAAAGTACCGGCCACAATCATCAAATCAGATTGGCGCGGTGATGGTCTGAACACAACACCGAAACGGTCCAAGTCGTAACGTGAAGCACCAGCGTGCATCATTTCAACTGCACAACAGGCCAAACCAAAAGTCATTGGCCAAAGAGAACCTGTTCTCGTCCAGTTAATGAGCTTATCAGCCGATGTGGTGACAAAACCTTCTTTTAAGATACCTTCAATAGCCATGTTTTATCGTCACTCCCAGTTAAGGGCGCCCTTCTTCCAGATGTAGGCAAAGCCAATCACGAATTCCAACAAAAAAATCAGCATCGATATGTAGCCAGCCCAACCAATTTCAGACAAGGCCACGCCCCAAGGGAATAGAAATGCTGTTTCTAGGTCAAACAAGATAAAAAGAATGGCGATCAAGTAGTAACGCACATCAAATTTCATGCGCGCATCTTCGTATGCGTCAAATCCGCACTCGTAAGGAGAGATTTTTTCAGCGTCGGGCTTATTTGCTCCGAGCAATTTGCCAAGGCCCATGGGAGCCAAGCCAACACCAATCCCCACTAGGATGAATAGTAAAACGGGAAAATAAGCTTCTAAGTTCAAGAGCGTTCCAATTCGTAACTCTAAGTATCACTTACATATTTTCACTAATTGGTCTTGCAGCTTTCTGACAAGCGACAAAACCCCCTGTTTGGTGCCGTCGGCGAGACTCGAACTCGCACAGCTTACGCCACTACCACCTCAAGATAGCGTGTCTACCAATTCCACCACGACGGCATACGGTAAAACCCTTAGATTTTAGCTTATTGCCGATTTTCTAGAGTAGTTTTTTAAGATTTCTAGGGCTTATCTTGGGACACTTTGACCAGATCCGGTCACTGGAGCGACTGGTGAACCTGGCGCAGCTGGTGCTGGCGCTGGAACTTCAGCAGCTGGGGCTGTCACAGGAGCGCTGGTACCTGATAGAACACCTGCGTTTTGTGACTTGGTTGAACCAAATAAAGTGATTCCCAAGGTGGACAAGAAGAAAATTGTGGCAAACACAGCCGTCACGCGTGACAAGAAGTTGGCTGAACCCGCGGCACCGAACAAGCCGCCTGAAGAACCACCACCAAAAGCTGCGCCCATATCGGCGCCCTTACCTTGCTGAATCAGAACCAAGGCAATCACACCAATCGCAGAAATGATCTGCAACACAACCAATATAGTCTTTAACAATTCCATCTAAGTCTCCAAAAACAAATTTATTTACATGCTTGGCATAAAGCCAAAAAATCTTTTGCATTCAACGATGCACCACCCACCAAACCACCATCAATATCTGGCATCGCCAACAAATCTTTAGCATTATCAGGCTTTAGGCTGCCGCCATACAAAATTGCCACTTTTGAGGCTGCTTCATCATCAAATTTAGCCAGCTGCAAACGCAACTCTCTGTGCACATCTTGAGCCTGAGCCGGGGTAGGCACTTTTCCAGTGCCAATCGCCCAAACAGGCTCATAAGCAATGACGCAAGACGCAATTTGGCCTTGTAGCAAATCTAAAACAGCCTGTAACTGACGGCGCACAACGGTCAAGGTTTTGCCGTCATCGTGTTCAGCCTCTGTCTCACCCACACAAATGATGGGAGTGATGTTGGCTTGCAAGCAGGCTTTTGCTTTTCTGGCCACCAAGCCATCACCCTCTTGATGAAATTGACGACGCTCAGAGTGACCAACAATCACATACTGACAAGCAAAATCTTGCAACATTTTTGCACTGACGTCGCCCGTGTATGCCCCATTAGGATGATCAGAAACATCTTGGGCGCCACAAGCAATGGATGACTTGGCCAATAATTGGCTGACTTGCGATAAGTATGGATAAGGCACACATAAACCAGTGCGCACACCTTGCAGATTGGCTAAAAAATCTTTGCTGCTCAATAACTCTTCAATGAGTTGCTGATTGGCAGCCAAGCTGCCATTCATTTTCCAGTTGCCAATGATGGTCAAGGGTCTCATTAAAGTCTCGTTTAATTAACAGTTAATACTATCTTACCAATGTGCTGACTTGATTCCATCAATTGATGGGCCTTGGCAGCAGCTTCTAATTCAAATACTTCATGTATCACTGGTCTGATCTTTTTAGACTCCAGCAATGGCCAAACGTACGCTCTCAATGACCTTGCAATCGCACCCTTGAAATCAACCGATCTAGGTCTCAAGGTTGATCCAGTGATGGTTAAACGTCTACGCAAAACTTGACCCACATCTACTTCTGAAATTTTACCGCCCTGATTAGCAATGATCACAATTCGGCCATCATCTGCTAAACAATTAATTTCTCTACCCACATAAGGGCCTGCCACCATATCTAAAACAACGTTGGCACCTTTGCCTTTTGTAAAAGATTTAACTTCTTCAACAAAGTCTTGGGTACGGTAGTTCACCGCCAACACTGCCCCCAATTCTTTACAGGCAGCAGCTTTTTCATCACTTCCTACAGTCACAAGCACATCATGGCCCAAAGCAGTCACCAACTGAATGGCTGCGACACCAATGCCACTGCTGCCACCATGAACCAACAAGGTTTCTTTGCCTCGACCATCCAAGCCTAAACGCCCACGATCAAAGACATTGCTCCAAACCGTGAAAAACGTTTCCGGAATACTCGCTGCTTCAACATCAGACAAACCCATAGGTACTGGCAAGCATTGCGCCAACGGAGCGATGCAATACTCCGCATACGCACCACCAACCACCAAGGCACAAACCCGACTACCGACTTCGAAACTA
>Ga0255139_1000079_pt1 | contig 36337 bp, 37 predicted proteins | sample Law_Colum_RepB_8_FD_188549 | JGI IMG/M metagenome (GOLD analysis project Ga0255139, IMG submission 188549) | Freshwater microbial communities from St. Lawrence River, New York, United States - Law_Colum_RepB_8d | ecosystem: Environmental > Aquatic > Freshwater > River | place: USA: New York...
GTTTGGGCCTGGGGGGCTTGCTGGTGTGAATTTTCACCATGGCTTTTTCCATGTCCCCAGCCAGTAAAAGCGGCAAGGCCAGGACCGCGCGGTGGATGCTGTCGTCGATGGCTTTGCGGTGTTCCAGCATCGGTTTCTTCAAAACCCAGCTGACCACTTCGGCCTTGTCGCCCGGGTGGCCCACGCCAATGCGCAGCCGCCAATAGTCGGCCGTGCCCAGTTGGGCATGAATGTCGCGCAGGCCGTTGTGCCCAGCGTGGCTGCCGCCGAGCTTGAGTTTGGCCTCTCCGGGCGGGATGTCCAGCTCGTCATGCGCCACGAGAATCTCTTGCGGCTGGATTTTGAAAAACCTCGCCAGCGCGCTGACCGACTTGCCGGACAGGTTCATGTAGGTCTGCGGCTCCAGAAGCCAGACGTTTTGGCCGTTGACGGTGGTGCGAGCCACCAGGCCGTGGTAGCTGCGCTCGGGCACCAGCGAGACCTTGAGTTCACGGGCGATCGCATCGATCCACCAGAATCCGGCGTTGTGGCGGGTGTCTTCGTATTCGTTGCCCGGGTTGCCCAGGCCGACTAGCAGTTTGATCATGGTGCGTGATTATCCTTGGGCGCGTGGGCCTTCGGCCTGAATGCGTTGCGCCCAAACAAAAGGCCCGCAAAGCGGGCCTTGGAGAGCAGGGCTTTTCAGCCTAGGCGAGAAGATTACTTCTTGCCTTTGCCCTTGCCTTTGGCGTCTGCTGGTGCAGCGGCCACAGGTGCAGCCACCACTTCTTCGACAGGAGCCACCACGGACACGAGGACCGGGTTTTTCTTGCCATGCGTCACGGCTTTGCAACCAGCGGGCAAGGTGATGTCGTTCAGGTGCAGCGATTTGCCCATGGTCAAGCCTTTCAGATCCACCGCGATGAACTCGGGCAGATTGGCAGGCAAGCAAGCCACTTCGATTTCAGTCATCACGTGGGAGATGGTGCACTTGTCGGTCTTGACAGCTTCGGACTCATCCTGGCCGCTGTAATGCAATGGCACTTTCATGTGCAAAGTGGTGTTGGCGTCGACGCGCTGGAAGTCGATGTGTTGCACCAACTGCTTGTAGGGGTGCATCTGGTAGTCACGCAGCAAGACTTTGCTGGACTGACCGTTGAATTCCATGTCCAGGATCGAGGCGTGGAAAGCTTCCTTTTTCAGGGCGTGCCACAAAGCGTTGTGGTCCAGCTCGATCAGTTGGGGGGCCGATGTGGAACCGTAAACGATGCCAGGTGTGCGACCGGAATTGCGGAGACGGCGGCTCGCACCCGTACCCTGCTTAGCGCGCTCAAAAGCGACAAATTTCATACATTTCTCCTTCTAGGGCCCACCGCGACCAGTGCGACCCTGACTCAAAAAAGCCAGCCAATCCACAAGGACGGCTGGCCACTGTTGGCCTTTTCCCCGATCAGGCTTGATCGGAGAACAGGCTCATCACCGACTCGCCATGGGCAATCCGGTTGATCGTTTCGGCGATCAGCGGAGCCACGGAGAGTTGGCGAATCTTGGAACACGCTGCGGCTTCGGCCGTCAGCGGGATGGTGTTGGTGACCACGACTTCGTCGAGGGCTTCGCCTTTGGCGATGCGGTCGATGGCCGGACCCGAAAAAATCGGGTGTGTGCAATAGGCATAAACTTTTTTGGCGCCGCGCTCTTTGAGCACTTCGGCCGCTTTGACCAAGGTGCCAGCGGTGTCGATCATGTCGTCCATGATCACGCAGTTGCGGCCTTCGATCTCGCCGATGACGTGCATGACTTCAGACACGTTGGCCTTGGGGCGGCGCTTGTCGATGATGGCCAGGTCGCAGCCGAGCTGTTTGGCCAAGGCACGGGCACGCACCACGCCGCCGACGTCGGGCGACACAACGATCAGGTCGTCGTAATTTTGCTGGCGCAAGTCGCCCAGCAAAACAGGGGATGCGTAAATGTTGTCGACCGGGATGTCAAAAAAGCCCTGAATCTGGTCGGCGTGCAAGTCCATGGTCAGCACGCGATCCACGCCTACGGCTTGCAACATGTTGGCCACCACTTTGGCCGAGATGGGCACACGGGTGGAGCGTGGGCGACGGTCCTGGCGGGCGTAACCGAAGTAGGGAATCACGGCGCTGATTCGGCCAGCCGACGCGCGTTTGAGCGCATCCACCATGATCAGCAGTTCCATCAGGTTTTCGTTGGTGGGGGCACAGGTGGACTGCACCACGAACACCTCGCGGGCCCGGACGTTTTGCTTGAGTTCGACGGTGACTTCACCGTCAGAGAAACGGCCCACATCGACAGCGCCGAGCTGTGTGCCCAGGCAATGGGCAATTTCGGCCGCCAAAACGGGATTGGCGTTGCCGGTGAACAGCATGAAATCGGGGGGGAGTGAAGCAGGCTGCATGTGCATTCCAGCGATCAGATAAAGGGGCCTGTACGAGTGAACGTATTTGGCAGGGGAAGAAGGACTCGAACCTTCGAATGCCGGAATCAAAATCCGGTGCCTTAACCAACTTGGCGACTCCCCTACACGGGTTGACCGCTGAAACAGCGGCCTACCGATCAACTATCGCTGGAAGCCCAACCTGTTAAAGGGTGGGTGTCCAAATTGCTGCATTGGCGTGCGAGGAAGTGATCGGGGACCGGTACTTCCTGTGTGCTTGTTCCACAATGGGCAAACACTGCACTGCCTGAACCCGTCATTCTAGCTTCAAATCCGGCGTTTTTCAGCACTTGAAGTGCTTGATTGACATCTGGACAAAGGGCTGTTGCAACAGGTTGCAGATCATTGTGGCCAAAGCCATATGGGTCTGCAGCAAAGACCGAAATTGTAGCAGGCTTTGTGTCCCGTTTTAAGTCCGGATGCGTAAAAATTCGGGAGGTTTCGACCCCAGCGGGTGGTTTGACCACCCAAAATCGGGCCAAAGGCAGCTCGATGGGGGTGATTTTTTCGCCCACGCCCTCGACCCATGCATTGCGGCCTCTCAAGAAAAATGGCACGTCAGCACCCAGTTGTAAACCCAGTTTTTCCAGCGTGGGCAAATTCAGTTTCAGGTTCCACAGACGGTTAAGTGCCAAAAGGCAAGTGGCCGCGTCAGAGGAGCCCCCACCCATGCCCGCTTGGGCGGGGATCTGTTTTTCGACTGCAATGTGCACACCCTCGGTGCAGCCCGTGTGGGCCTGCAGCAAGTGCGCTGCTCGGGTGATGAGATCTTGTGCAGGCAGCGTCAACGTCAGGTCTTCGCGGCTGATGGTTCCGCCGGGCCGCTTTTCAAAGTGCAGGGTGTCACACCAATCGATCAGCATGAAAGCCGATTGCAGCAAATGGTAGCCATCGGGGCGGCGTCCCGTGATGTGCAAAAACAGGTTCAGCTTGGCCGGGGCTGGAATATCGTGCAGCGATTTCATAGCCAGATTATCACCAAGGGTTTCTCAAGATGTAGAGATGGCCCGGGGCTCAGCGGTCCAGCACAATCCGCAGCACCGTGGCAGGTGCGGGCAGGCGGCGCTCTGCAGTGATCCGCCCTTGTTCATGGGACGATAGATCGACTTGCCAGCCGGGTGCGTCTGCGGACCTTCCTGCAAGCCACTCAAACAAAGCGGTAATGGGCAGCTCAGTGCCAGTCAATCGAGTTCCCAGGCTTTGCAAGCTTGCGCCCTCCACGCGTTGGCTGCCTTGCTCAAGACTGGCCAACTGAGGGGTCCATGTCAGCTTGGCCAAAGAGGTCCCAATCGGGCTGAGCAAAATCATCTCACCGGCCCTGGCAGAGCCCTGCAGCTCGAAGCTGGCGCTCAAGGACTCAGCGGGATCTTTCATAACCTGAATGGCCATGCGGCCAGACCAATAGGCATTGGCATCGACAGGGACCATTCGCGGGCTTGCGCATCCCGCCACGAACAAAGCCATCGCCAGGGTTAAAGGCCTCAGCAGAGTGGTCAATGTCGCACAAAAAAGGCCTTGTAAGCCGCTTGCTGACTTCATGGTTTGAAGTTGAAACGCTGAATCGTTTCTTGCAGCGTTTCGTTGTCGGCTTTGAGAAGCAAGCCTTCGCGCCAGATGACGCCTGCTTCCTGGCGTTTGCCCATCACCCAAAGCACCTCGCCCAGGTGTGCTGCAATTTCAGCGTCGGGTCTCGACTTGTAGGCGGCTTGCAAAATTTCCAGGGCTTCTTGGTGCTGGCCTTGGCGAAAAGCCACCCAACCCAAACTGTCTTGAATGTAAGCGTCTTGTGGTGCCAGCTTCAGCGCTTGTGTGATCAATTGCCGAGCTTCGTCCAAGCGGATTTTCCGATCTGCCAGTGAATAGCCCAAAGCATTGAAGGCGTGAGGATCATCGGGCCGGCTCTTCATGAGCTCGCGCAACAGGCCCTCCATCTCATCGAACTTTTTGAGCTTTTCACTCAAAAGCGCCAATTCCGAAATCAAGTCACTGTTTTGCGCATGTTCTGCCAGGGCATTTTTGACCAATGCATAGGCTTGCTCCGTTTGCTTGTGTTCACGCATCCATTGGGATTGCGCCAAGGTTTTGCGAATCACTTGTTCGGGGGTGGATGCCTTGATTTGCGAAAGGACCAAACGGGCTTCGTCCAGGCGGCCTTGCTGCGCCAACAAATCGGCTTTGCGGCTGGCCAGCTTGATGGGATCTGCATCGGCGGGTATCTGTGCCAGCCACTGCGCAGCTTGCTCCAGCTGACCTTGACGTTGTGCCATCTGTGTCAATGCCAGCAAGGCTTCGGTCAAGCCGGCTTGTTGTTCCCGGTCTTGGGTTGATCCGGTCAGTTCAACATAACGGCGCAATTTTTTCTCAGCCTCTTGCAGTTTGCCGGTTTCTTGCAAAAGCAGGCCATGCACCAGCCAGCCGTCGGCAAATGCAGGTTGATCGGTGTTCAGTCGCGCCAGCTGCAGCAAAGCTTCTGGGTGATTTTGCTGACTGATCAAATTGCGTGCATAGCCCAGTCGCAGCTCTGGTTGCACTGGGCCTTGCATGGCTTGTTTTAAAAAGCTTTGAAGCTCCTCAGGCGCTGCACCAAAAAGGCTAAGCGCCAGAATGAGCGGGCCTTGGGCTGAAACGTCAGCGACATGTCCTTGGCGAACGGCCTCTATTGCTGCTGCGAGTTGCCCTGCTTCCCGCCGCATGCGGCCAACCGTTGTCCATGCCGAGGCTGCCGTTTTGGGGTGTTTCAAGGCCGACGTCAGAGCTTTTTCAACAACATCAGCCGCCAGTTTCTTGTCTTGTACGCGTGAAAAAACTCGGGGAACCGAAGCGATCGCGGAGTTTTTTTCGGAATCAGGCAAGTCGCTGATGGAGACTGCCAAAGCTTCTCCAGCTTCGTCTACACGGTTCAGTGCCAACAGGATTTGCAAAAGATAACGGTTGGCTTCCGTGGCACCGGGAATTTCCTTTTTCCACGCTTGTGCTGCCTGCAAAGCAGCTTCGCCCGACCTGGATTGCAAGGCCAGATCAACTGCGCGCTGAAAGAGCCCAGGATCACGGGTTTTTCGTGCTGCGTCCAAAATGATGGAAAACCCGCTGCCTGGAGAGCCTTGCCGCACATTCAACTCACCCAGCAACAGCTGGTAAAACAGGGCTGCATCCAGCGCAGATTTTGGGGTGACAGCTTGAGCCGGACCGTTTGAGGGTTGTGCCCATGCTCCCCAAGCACACGTGGAGATGATGACAAGTCGAAACCAGAATTTCATGGCTTCATCATAATCCAGCCATTCCCCTGTCCGCGCAGAGCGGTCCAAGTCCTTTTCGTCCCAGCGTTTATGCCCGAACTCCCCGAAGTAGAAGTCACCCGCCGCAGTTTTGCGGACCGCATCGATTCCGCTCACATCTTGGCTTTGAACATGGGCAAGCCTTTGCGTTGGCCCTTGGGCGTGGCATCCCAGAGTCTGGTGGGAAGAAAAATTTGTGGGGTACGCCGTCGCGGCAAATACCTGTTGGTCGACCTGGATCAGGGGCTTTTGCTGTTGCATTTGGGCATGTCGGGCAGCCTGAACTTTGCGCCCACCCAAGCCGAAGCCGGACCACACGACCACATGGATCTGGTGACCGACCGGGGCGTGTTGCGCCTGCATGACCCTCGCCGTTTTGGTGCGGTGGTTTGGGCCCCCTCAGAAGATTCCCCGCAAGCGCAAAAGCTTCTGGGGCGGCTGGGCGTGGAGCCGTTGAATGGCCAGTTTGATGTCACTGCTTTTGCCGATGCCCTTAAAAAACGCCAGTCCGCCATCAAGCAAGTGCTGCTGGCCGGGGATGTGGTGGTGGGGGTGGGCAATATTTACGCCTCCGAGGCCTTGTTCATGGCAGGCATACGCCCGACCACCAAGGCGGCGCGCCTGTCGCGCCCCCGTGTGGCCAGGTTGCAAAAGGCCATCGTTGAAGTCTTGACCCGCGCCGTGCAGCAAGGCGGCAGCTCACTCAAGGATTTTGTGAGTGCCGAAGGCCGCACGGGCTATTTCCAACTGGAGGCGGCGGTGTACGGCCGTGCAGGTGAGCCCTGCCGTGTGTGCAGCACACCGATCAAGTCCATGCTGCAAGGCCAGCGCACCACTTTTTATTGCCCTGTATGTCAGAAACCTTGATCGCATTGCCCGACGGTTTTGCCCGCTGCATGGTGGATTGGCAGCGCCAGCATGGTCGCCAGAGCCTGCCCTGGCAAAACACACAAGACCCTTACCGCGTCTGGTTGTCCGAGATCATGCTGCAGCAAACGCAGGTGACCACGGTGCTGGATTACTTCCCCCGGTTTTTGGGGCGCTTCCCAGATGTCGCCGCTTTGGCAGCTGCGCAGCAAGACGATGTGCTGGCCTTGTGGAGCGGCCTGGGCTATTACAGCCGCGCCCGCAACCTGCACAAATGCGCACAAGAGGTGATGGGCCGTTTTAACGGAGCTTTTCCGCGCCGCGCTGAAGACTTGCAAACCCTGCCCGGCATAGGTCGATCAACGGCTGCTGCGATTGCTGCGTTTTGCTTTCAGGAGCGGGCCGCCATTCTGGACGGCAACGTCAAGCGCGTGCTGACCCGTGTGCTGGGCTATGGCGATGATTTGGCCGTGGCCAAAAACGAAAAGGCTTTGTGGGCCTTGGCGCAAGACCTGTTGCCCGAGCAGGCCGCCGACATGCCGCGTTACACCCAGGCCTTGATGGATCTGGGGGCGACTGTGTGTTTGCCGCGCAAGGCGCAGTGCGAGGCTTGTCCTGTGCGTGCGGTGTGCCAGGCGCAAGCGCAAGGGGTACCGCTGGCCTATCCCGTCAAGACCCGCAAACTCAAGCGCAGCAGCGCCACGCTGTGGTTGCTGTGGGCGGTCAATGCGCAAGGACAGGTGTGGCTGCAAAAGCGGCCGGCTACAGGCATCTGGGCCGGTTTGTACAGCTTGCCGGTGTTTGAGTCGGAAGCCGATTTGCTCGCCGTGTGGGCGCAGGGCGCGCAGCCGCAATACATCACGCCCTGGAAGCATGTGCTGACGCACCGCGATCTGTACCTTCACCCGGTGCGCATGCTCGGGTCTGGCAAGAGTACCCCGGCTTGTGAAGGCCAGTGGGTAGATGCCGACGACTGGCCCGCGATGGGCTTGCCAGCGCCGATTCGAACCTTGTTGATGACCTGATCTGGTGTGCCGATGATTCTTGTAGGTCGGCGCTTCAGCGCCGACATTGGCGAGTTTGCACAGACACATGTCGGGGCTGAAGCCGCCGACCTACAGTGATTTTGTGGCTTTAGATGGCGTCGAGCTCCCGGTGCCGTTTGAGGGTGAGCCAGCGTGCGCCAAAGTTTTGGGTCAGCTGCTCGACCATGAACACCGAGCGGTGCTGGCCCCCGGTGCAGCCGATGGCCACGGTGACGTAGCTGCGGTGGTCGCGTTCGATGGCTGGAATCCAGTGCTTCAAAAAGCCCTCGATCTGCAACTGCATCTGCACAAATTCGCTCGATTGACGCAGGTAGGCCTGCACCGGCTCGTCACGTCCGGTCAGCGGTTTCAGAGCGCTTTCGTAATGCGGGTTGGGCAACATGCGCACGTCAAACACGTAATCGGCATCGGTGGGAATGCCGCGCTTGAAGGCAAACGATTCGAACACCAAGGTCAGCTGGGCCGAAGGTGCGCTGACCAAGGTCTTGATGTAGGTTTGCAGCTGGGCAGATCGCAGCAAACTGGTGTCGATGACGTGGGCCCGTTCGCGCAACTCGGACAACAGTTCGCGCTCGAACTGGATGGTCTCGAAGAGCGCCTTGTCGCTTTGTGGTTTGCTGCCGCCCGATAAGGGGTGTTTGCGGCGCGTTTCCGAGTACCTGCGTTGCAAGGTGTCTGAACTGGCGTCCAGGAAGATGGACTTCACCGACATGTCCATGTCGCGCAGCAGGGCCATCTGTTCGGGCATCAGGTGCAGCGAGTTGGCACTGCGCACGTCAATCGCAATGGCCAAGCGCTGCTCTTGGTGTTGTTCTTCGAGTTTGACAAAAGGGATCAGCAACTCGGGCGGCAGGTTGTCCACGCAGTAATAACCGGCGTCTTCGAGTGCGTGCAGTGCCACCGATTTGCCGGAGCCGGACATGCCGGTGATGAGGATGATGTCCATGCTCAGCTTTGTGCGGCTTTGCGGCCTGCAGGTTTCAAAGGGGCATCGCCCAGCATTTCGCGTGCATGGGCCAGGGTGGTGGCCGAGAGCTTTTCGCCGCCCAGCATGCGGGCAATTTCGCTGACGCGTTCTTCGCCGTTCACGCTGCGCACCTGGCTGCTGACCTGGCCTTTGGCCGCAGCTTTGCTGACCAGCAGGTGGTGGTCGGCGCAAGCGGCCACTTGGGGCAGGTGGGTCACGGCCAGCACCTGGCGGTGTTGGCCCAGTTGCTTCATCAGGCGGCCCACGGTTTCGGCCACAGCACCGCCCACGCCGGAGTCCACTTCGTCAAAAATCAATGTCCCGGCTTCGCCCAGTTCGCTGGTGGTGACCGCGATGGCCAGCGCGATGCGAGAAAGTTCGCCGCCCGAGGCCACTTTGCCCACAGGGCGCGGCGTGCTGCCTTCGTGCCCGGCAACCAAAAAGCTGACTTCTTCAAGGCCGTGCTGTGCGGGTGCATCCAGGGTTTGCAGCTGCACCTCAAAGCGGCCGCCTTGCATGCCCAGTTGCTGCATGGCGTTGCTGACGGCTTGGGCTAGTGGTTTGGCCGCTTTTTGGCGTTGCTGTGAGACGGCTTTGGCCGCTTGCAGGCAGGCTTTGTGGGCGGCTTGTTCGGCTTTTTGCAGGCGGTCCAGGTCGGCAGCGGCATCGAGTTGTGCCAGTTCCTGCCGCCAGGTTTGCAAGCTCAGGGGCAGCTCGTCCGGGGTTTTCTTGTAGCGCCGTGCCAATGACAGCCACAGGCCCATGCGTTCATCCAGCTGTGCCAGGTGATGCGGGTCCAGATCGGTTTTGCGCAGATAAGCGTGCAGGCTGTGGGCCACGTCTTCGGCTTGGGCCTGGGCCGAGGCCAGCACATCGGCCAAGGACTGAAATTCGGGCTCGAACTGGCCCAGCGACTGCAGGGTCTGGATGGCGCGCGACAACTGACGCAAAGCGCCGCCGTCACTGTCGCTGTCTTCACCTTCCAGCAAGAGGGTGCTCTGATTGGCCCCATCCATCAGGGCCTGCGCGTTGGCCAGGCGGCTGTGCTGGGTGCTCAGCGCCTGCCATTCGTCCATTTGCGGGTTGAGCTTTTCCAACTCGCCAATTTGCCAAGCCAGGCGTTCGCGTTCGTTTGCCAAAGTACTTTGCGCCTGCAGGGCATCGGCCAGCGTTTGCTGGGCCTGCCGCCAGGCTTGCCAGGTGGCTTTAAGGGGACGGGTGTCGGTGCCCGCATAGGCGTCGAGCAAGCCCCGCACGGCATCGGGGCGGGTCAGGCTTTGCCAAGCGTGCTGGCCATGGATGTCCAGCAATTGCTCGCCCAGCTCTCGCAGTTGGGTGGCTGTGGCGGGACTGCCATTGACCCAAGCGCGGCTTTTGCCTGCGGAGTCCACGGTGCGGCGCAGCAGCAAATTGGCGCTGGTTTCGAAACCGGCTTCTTCCAGCCAGGCCTGAATGCGGGGTGTGGGCTCAAATTCGGCGCAGACCTCGCAGCGGCTGGCGCCTTCGCGCACCACGCCCGCTTCGGCGCGGGCACCCAAGGCCAATTGCAAGGCGTCGATCAAAATGGATTTGCCCGCCCCGGTCTCGCCGGTCAAAACGCTGAAGCCTGTGCTCAGGTCCAGCTCCAGTTGGTGCACGATCACAAAGTCGCGCAGAGTGATGTGCGTCAGTGCCACGGTTTAAGCGCCCTCATTCCAGTGCATTTTCTTGCGCAAAGTATCGAAGTAATTCCAACCTGCGGGGTGCAAAAAGCGCACTTTGTGCTCGGAGCGCTGCACCACGATCCGGTCGCCCAGAATCAGATCGGCCAGCGATTGCATGTCAAAGTTGGCGCTGACGTAGCGCCCGGACACGATTTCGATGCTGATCTCGCAGGACTCCGGCAGCACGATGGGGCGGTTGGACAGGGTGTGCGGCGCAATCGGCGCCATCACCCAGCCGCCCATGCCCGGGTGCATCAAGGGGCCACCGACCGAGAGTGAATACGCCGTGGAGCCTGTGGGCGTGGCAATGATCAGACCGTCGGCGCGTTGGTTTGACACAAAGTGTCCGTCGACCTCGACCCGCAACTCGACCATGCCCGAGGTACCGCCCCGGTTGACCACCACATCGTTCATGGCCAGTGCGCTGAACACGCTGCGCTGGTCGCGCATCACCTGTGCATGCAGCAAGCTGCGGTCTTCTGCCTGGTAATGGCCCTGCAGCATGGGCTGCAGCACGTCCTGGTAACTTTGCAGGGGGATGTCGGTGATGAAGCCCAGTCGCCCTTGGTTGATGCCCATCAATGGCAATCCGTAGCGTGCCATTTGGCGGCCAATGCCCAGCATGGTGCCATCGCCCCCAATCACCAGCCCCAAATCGCACTGGGTGCCGATCGCGGTCATCTCCAGTACCGGGTATTGGTTCAGGCCGGTGTGCGATGCGGTTTCCTGGTCCAGCACCACATCGCAGCCTTGCCGGGTCAAAAACTGGGCCACGTCGTCCAAAGCACGGCGTGAACTCTCCAGCGCCCCACCGTGGGCAGTGGTGTGGTATTTGCCAAAAAGTGCAACGTGACGGAACTTGGATCTCATTCGCAAATTACATCATTAAAATGGCCAAATGCTAGATGATCGTGCCAAGTTATTGCTCAAAGCGCTGGTGGAACGCTATATTGCGGACGGCCAACCCGTGGGCTCGCGCACGCTCTCCAAAGCCTCGGGCCTGGACCTGTCGCCTGCCACCATTCGCAACGTGATGTCCGACCTGGAAGAGCTGGGACTGATTGCCAGCCCACACACCTCAGCCGGGCGCATCCCGACCAGCCGGGGCTACCGCCTGTTTGTGGACACCATGCTCACGGTGCAGCGCGATGGTTTTGAAACGCCTGCGCTCACGCCCGACCAGCCCCAAAAAGTGATCGCCAGCGCCGCCAACTTGCTGTCCAACCTGTCGCATTTTGTGGGCGTGGTCATGACGCCGCGCAGGGCTTCGGTGTTCCGGCACATCGAGTTTTTGCGCCTGTCGGAGCGGCGTTTGCTGGTCATCATCGTTTCGCCCGAAGGCGATGTGCAAAACCGCATTCTGTTCACTGAGACCGACTACTCCCAAAGCCAGCTGATCGAAACCTCAAACTTCCTCAACACCCACTACGCCGGCATGGCCATCGAGCAGGTGCGCAGCCGGGTGCAGCAAGAGCTGGTCAGTTTGCAAAGCGAAATCGCCACGCTCATGCAAGCGGCGGTGCAGGTCAGCACCGAGGCACTGGCCGATGACCAGAACGAGGTGGTGATCGCGGGCGAGCGCAACTTGCTGTCGGTGAGCGATTTCTCCAGCGACATGGGGCATTTGCGCCGGGCGTTTGAGCTGTTTGAGCAAAAAACGCAACTGATGCGCCTGCTGGATGTGTCCAGTCAGGCCGAAGGAGTGCGCATCTACATAGGCGGTGAAAGCCAGATCGTGCCCATGCAGGAGCTGTCGGTGGTCAGTTCGCCCTACGAGGTCGACGGCCAGATTGTGGGCACTCTGGGCGTGATCGGCCCCACCCGCATGCCCTACGACCGGATGATTCAGATCGTCAACATCACCTCGCGCTTGGTCAGCAATGCGCTGAGCCAGTCCAAATGAGCAGTCTGCCAGGCCACTACAATCACGGCTTCGGTGGGGGCGTTAGCTCAGTTGGTTAGAGCAGAGGACTCATAATCCTTTGGTCCACGGTTCAAGTCCGTGACGCCCTACCATTTCAATCTTGTGCTCAGCCCGCTTTTCAAAGCGGGCTTTGTCGTTTTGGGGCTCAGGCGACCAAGTTCATGGCCGCAGGCACATGGCTTGTTTGAGTGGTGATGCCCCGCGCTTGCCGGATCGCATCCACCGTCGCCATCGCCGTGGCTTCAGCCGCCATCACCGTGAGCAGCGTCAGATCAGCCGGACTGGTTTCGGTGCCGGTGGCCATTGCAAACAAGGTGTCTCCGTCCAGTGTGGTGTGCGCGGGCCGAATGCTGCGGGCCAGGCCGTCGTGGGCGCTCATGGCCAGGCGTTTGGCCTGGGCTTTGCTCAGGGTGGCGTTGGTGGCGACCACGCCAATGGTGGTGTTGGTGCCGGGCAGGGGGCGGTTGCCGCGTTCACCGATCAGAAGTGCGCGTTGGGTGTCCAGCAGGTGTTGGCCATCTGCGGTGCGAGCACCGGCCAGCACCTGCCCTGTGGCGGGGTCGATGACATCGCCCACCGCATTGCAGGCCACCAAGGCGCCCACCACCCAAGGACCCACGCGCACGCTGGCGTTGCCAATGCCGCCTTTCATGCAGCGGTCCAGGCCAAAGAGTTTGCCGACACAAGCTCCAGCGCCTGCGCCCACGTTGCCTGCAGCAGGTGTCGCCGTCGATGCCGCTTCGCAAGCGGCGTAACCGGCCTCAGCGCCGGGACGGGCTTTCGGGTTGTCTCCCATTCGCACCACGGGCAAATCAAACAACACGGCGGCAGGTACGATGGGCACGCGGCCATAACCGGTTTCAAACCCGATGTGGTGTTCTTCCAGCCAGCGCACCACGCCCGTGGCAGCGTCCAGGCCAAAGGCGCTGCCGCCGCTGAGCACCACCGCATGCACTTTGTCCACCAGATTGGCAGGGTCCAGCAAATCCGTTTCGCGGGTGCCGGGGGCTGCGCCTCGCACGTCCACCGCACCTACCGCGCCCTCAGGGGCCAGCACCACCGAGCATCCGGTCAGGCGCTCGGTCAGCGTGTAATGCCCCACGCGCAGGCCGGGCACATCCACGATGCTGCCCTGGCTGCTGTTTACAATCATTTGAGATGACATGTTCCGCCTTTTTTAATCCGGCTTACAAACCCCAAGGATAGCGCGTGCCCCTGTTCTTTTTGAGACGGCTGTTGAGCTTTGTGTTGACCCTGCTGGCCACGTCGGTCGTGGTGTTTGCCGTGCTGGAGTTGTTGCCCGGCAATGCAGCGCAGGTGATTTTGGGCGAGACCGCTACGCCCGAGTCGATTGCCGCAATGGAAGACAAGCTGGGTCTGAACCAGCCCGCCGCTTCCCGTTATATGAGTTGGATGGGCAGCATGTTGCAGGGCCAAACGGGCCTGAGTATTTCTTACGACACCCCCACGGGTCAATTGATGGCCGAGCGCATGCAGGTCACTTTTCCGTTAGCGGTGATGGCCATGGGCCTGACGATCGCCTTGGCGCTGGCTTTGGGTATTTACGCCGCTTCGCAGCAAAACAAGGCGGGCGATGTGGGTGTCATGACGCTCAGCCAACTGGGCCTGGCGGTGCCCAATTTCTGGCTGGCCATTTTGCTGATTTTGCTGTTCGCGGTGCACCTGGAGTGGGTCAGCGCAGGGGGCTTTCCGGGCTGGTCTGAAGAAGACGGTGGCGGCATCGGGGAGGGGGTCAAGGCCTTGCTGTTGCCCGCCATGGCGCTGGCCGCGGTTCAAACGGCGATCTTGACGCGGGTGACCCGCTCGGCCGTGCTCGACACCTTGCGCGAAGACTTTGTGCGAACAGCGCGCGCCAAGGGCCTGAGCCGCCGCCAAGTGCTGTGGGGCCATGTGCTGCGCAACGCCATGATCCCGGTGCTGACGGTGATGGGCCTGCAGTTTGGCAACCTGATCACCAGCGCCATCGTGATCGAAAATGTGTTTGTGCTGCCCGGCATTGGACGACTGATTTTTCAGGCCATTGCCAACCGCGATTTGATCGTGGTGCGCGACGTGGTCATGCTGTTGGCGGCGCTGGTCATCCTGATCAACTTTTGCATCGATGTGCTGTATGCATGGATTGATCCACGATTGAAGGCAGGCCATGCGCAATAATCACACGTTCTGGCGACGCGCCTTGCGCCACCCCAGTTTGGTGGCGGGCGGGGCCATGGTGCTGCTGATGGTGCTGTGCGCGGTGCTGTCCTTGTTCTGGTCGCCTTACCCGGTGGGCGACATCGACATTCCCAACAAACTGGCCTCGCCCAGCGCCGCGCACTGGCTGGGCACCGACAGCCTGGGGCGCGACATCGGCTCTTTGTTGTTGGTGGGCAGCCAAAACTCCTTGCTGGTGGGCTTCATTGCCGTGGGCATTGGCCTGGGTGTGGGCGTGCCTTTGGGGCTGCTGGCGTCAGCGCGGCGCGGCTGGGTCGAAGAGCTCATCATGCGCGCCTCAGACTTCACCTTTGCTTTTCCGGCCTTGTTGTCGGCCATCATGCTGACTGCGATTTATGGGCCGGGTCTGGTGGTGAGCATCGTGGCGATTGGTATTTTCAACATCCCGGTGTTTGCGCGCATTTCGCGTGGCGCGGCCAACGCGGTCTGGGCGCGCGATTTCACAGCAGCGGCGAGGGCGGCTGGCAAAGGCCCGCTGGCCATCACGCTGGCCCATGTCTTGCCCAACATCGCCAGTGTGCTGATCGTGCAGGCGACCATCCAGTTCGCCATTGCCATCCTCGCTGAAGCGGCCTTGTCTTATTTGGGCTTGGGCACGCAGCCGCCGCAGCCCAGCTGGGGCCGCATGCTCAACGAAGCGCAGTCGCAGATGTTTCAGGCCCCCATGCTGGCGGTGTACCCGGGGGCCGCGATTGCCTTGGCGGTGCTGGGGCTGAACCTGCTGGGTGATGGCCTGCGCGATGTGCTCGACCCCCGGCTGGCGCGGCAGAGGTGAATATGAGTGATCCAATCAACTCAACACCCTTGCTGCAAGTGGACGACTTGCGGGTCAGCTTGCCCACGGCCCGGGGTTGGGCACCTGCTTTGCGCGGCGTGTCCTGGCGCATGGAGCGCGGCCAGACGGTGGGCCTGATTGGCGAGAGCGGCAGCGGCAAATCGCTCACCGCTTTGGCCTTGATGGGTTTGTTGCCCGAGCGCGCCCGCGTGACCGGGTCGATCCTGCTGCAAGGCCAGCAACTGGTGGGCATGCCTGAGCCACAGCTGTGCCAGTTGCGCGGTGCCCGCATGGCCATGATTTTTCAGGAGCCGATGACGGCCCTTAACCCGCTGCACCCGATCTGGAGGCAGATTGCCGAGCCATTGCGTTTGCACCAGCAGATGGACGCGGGCCAGGCCAAAGCCCGTGCCCTGCAATTGCTCGAACGCGTGCAGTTGCCCCGGGCGAGAGAGCGGCTTGACGCCTATCCGCACGAGCTGTCGGGCGGACAACGTCAGCGCGTCATGATCTCGATGGCGCTGGCCTGCAGCCCTGATCTGTTGATTGCCGATGAGCCGACTACCGCGCTGGATGTGACGGTGCAAAAAGAAGTGCTGGCGCTGATCAAGCAATTGGTGTGTGAAGATGGCATGGGCCTGCTCTTGATCAGCCACGACCTGGGCTTGATGCAGGACCAGGTGGACCGCGTGATGGTCATGTATGGCGGTGCGGTGGTTGAGAGCGCGACCACGCCTGATTTGTTTGCGCACCGGGCACACCCGTACACACGCGGTTTGTTTGCAGCGCGTCCGCGCTTGGGACTGGCTCGTGGCACCCGCTTGACCACGATTCCGGGCAGCGTGCCCGAGTTGATGGATTTTCCGGCGGGGTGTGCGTTTGCCGACCGCTGTGCTTGGGCTGTGGACGATTGCCGACAGTCCTTACCTCAGGCCGAAATCATGGCATCGAGGACAGCTTCTGAGGAGCCGCATGCGGTGAGTTGCCCACGCTGGAGGCTGTCATGAACGTGCTCACACAAGCGCCGCTGCTGCAAGTCCAGCACCTGGGTCGTCGTTTTGCCTTGCCCCGCAAAGGCCTTTGGCAGCCAGCCGGGGTCTTGCAGGCCCTGTCCGATGTGAGCTTCACCCTGCAAGCGGGCAAGAGCCTGGGGATCGTGGGCGAGTCGGGTTCGGGCAAGTCCACTTTGGCGCGGTTGGTCATGGCGCTGGACAGACCCACCGAGGGTCAGGTCTTGTTCAAAGGTGTCGATGTGCACCAGACCCATGGGCAGGCCTTGCGGGAGCTGCGCAGCGGCTTTCAGATGGTGTTTCAGGATCCGTATGGGTCGCTGGACCCACGGCAAAAAGTTTTCAGTATCGTGACCGAGCCGATCCAGACCCTGGCCAAGCCTGCCGATGGCCGCTCGGAGCTGCGCGAGCGCGCAGGAGATCGGGCGGAACTGCGCGACCGCGCAGCACAGGCCCTGAGCGAAGTGGGCCTCAGAACCGCAGACCTTGACAAATACCCACACGAGTTTTCGGGCGGTCAACGCCAGCGCATTGCCATTGCTCGGGCCTTGATTACCCGGCCTGCCTTGATCGTGGCCGATGAGCCGGTCAGTGCGCTCGATGTGTCGGTGCAGGCGCAGGTGCTGAACCTGATGATGGACCTGCAGGACCGTTATGGCCTGAGCTATTTGCTGGTCAGCCACGACTTGGCAGTGGTCAGTTTGATGTGCGACGATGTGCTGGTTTTGCAGTCGGGCCGAGTGGTCGAGCAAGGCCCGGCGGCGCAAATTTTTGAACAGGCCGAGCACCCTTACACTCGAGCTTTGTTGGCTGCCGTACCAGGCCAGCCCCCTTCTTTTTGAACAGGAGTCCCCATGAGAAACGTTTCTTCCATGACCCGCCGCACCCTCGCTTTGAGTTCGGCGGCCGTGTGGGTGGCCAGTTTGGTGGCTGCCCCTTTGCAGGCGCAAGCTCAATCACGCAAAGACACCGTCATTTTGGGCATGATCCTGGAGCCCACCAGCCTCGACCCCACCATGGCCCCCGCTGCCGCCATCGGTGAAGTGGTGCACTACAACATCCTCGAAGGCCTGACCAAAATCAACGTCGATGGCTCCATCAGTCCCTTGCTGGCCGAGAGCTGGAAGATGGATGCTGATGGCAAGGCTTACACCTTCAAACTGCGCAAGGGCGTGAAGTTTTCCGATGGCGCAAATTTCGACTCGGCCGCTGTCAAGTTCAGCTTTGAGCGTGCCAAGGACGCCAAGAGCACCAACAAGGCCAAAGGGGCCGTGTTCAACAACATCAGCCACATCTCCACACCCGACGCGCACACCGTGGTGCTGGTGCTGAACAATCCGGATGGCAACTTCTTGTTCCGCATGGGCGAGAACACCGCTGTCATCTTGCACCCCGACAGCGCTGCCAATGCCGCCACCAAGCCGATCGGCACTGGACCCTACAAACTCGAGAACTGGGCCAAAGGCACGGCCGTGACCTTGTCCAAGTGGGACGGCTTTCGCGATGCCAACGCCATCAAAGTGAAGAAAGTGACCTTCCGATTCATCAACGATTCGGCCGCCCAGGTGGCTGCCTTGCTCGCGGGTGATATCGACGGCATGCCGCGCTTCCAGTCGCCGCAAAGCCTCAAGCAATTCCAGGCCGACAAGCGTTTTGTGGTCGAGATGGGCAGCTCGGCGGGCAAAGGCATCATGACCATCAACAACCGCAAAAAACCGTTTGACGATGTGCGCGTGCGCCGTGCCCTGTCCCATGCGGTCGATAAAAAAGCGTTCATTGATGGCGTGTTTGAAGGGCTGGCCAAACCGATTGGCAGCCACATGGCACCCACCGATGCCGGTTATGTGGAGTTGAGCGGCACCTATGCCTATGACCCTGAAAAGGCCAAGGCCCTGCTCAAGGAAGCCGGTGTGCAGACGCCGCTGAACGTGACCTTGACCTTGCCTCCGCCCCCTTACGCACGCAAGGGCGGTGAGATCCTCGCGGCCCAACTGGCCAAGGTGGGCATCATCGCCAAAATTGAAAACGTGGAATGGGCCCAATGGTTGGGCGGCACCTTCAAGGGTAACTTTGACCTCACGGTCATCAACCACGTCGAGCCGCTCGATTACATGGCGTATGCCAATCCGCAGTATTACTGGGGTTACGACAGCAAAGCTTTCCGCGATCTCGCCGCCAAACACGCGGCCACCACGGCAGCCAAAGAGCGCACGCAGCTGTTTGGCGACATGCAGCGCATGATCGCCAAAGACGCTGTCAACGTGTTCTTGTTCAACGCCACGAACACGGCGGTTTACCGCAAAGGCCTCAAAGGCGTGTGGTCCAGTTCACCGATTTTTGCAAACGACATGTCGGCCGTGTCCTGGCAATAAATTGACGGGCAGCCCGAAAGTGCCCTGAAAAGCTTGCTATAATTCGATGCATGATGCGGCTGTAGCTCAGCTGGATAGAGTACTTGGCTACGAACCAAGGGGTCGTGGGTTCGATTCCTGCCAGCCGCACCAAAAATTAGAAAGCCCACAACGCAAGTTGTGGGCTTTTTCTATTTCTGAGCACCAGCACGACATGCCTATACGCCTTGGTCTTGCACTTGCGTCTTCTTTTGTCTTATTGAGCATCAGGACATGAGCAAAGCTTTCACCAAAGAAACCGACGGCGATGATGACGAAGAGTTGGCGCTGCCAGCTTTGCCTTCGGGGGCACGCAATTACATGACGCCTGAGGGCTATGCACACCTGAGGGCCGAGTTGTTCACATTGATCGATGACGAGCGGCCCAAGGTGGTTGAGGTCGTGCATTGGGCGGCCAGCAATGGTGATCGGTCGGAAAACGGGGATTACCTGTACGGTAAAAAGCGCTTGCGCGAGATTGATCGGCGTATCCGTTTTTTGACCAAGCGTCTGGAGATCGCCGAAGTGGTCGACCCGGCGGTGCACCACGGCAGCGACCAGGTTTTCTTTGGGGCCACGGTCACTTATGCCGAGGCCTCGGGCACAGAGCGCACGGTGACGATTTTGGGCATTGACGAGGCCGACAGCTTGCAAGGCCAGGTCAGCTGGGTCTCGCCCATTGCGCGCACGTTGCTCAAGTCACGCGAGGGCGATGAACTCAAACTGGTCACGCCTGCTGGCGTGCTGGACATCGAGGTATTGCAGGTCAGCTATCCCGCGCCTGTTTGAATCAATGCGCTCAAGGGCTCAAACGCCTGCGTTGCCCTTGTTGGTTTGCCGCTCGGCCTTGATGACAGACGGGGTGCGCTTGAGGTGTCGAAGCACTTGTTCCAGGTGCGCCGTGTCGCGCACCGCAATGATGAATTTCAGCTCGGCCGTGTCCTGTGGGGACTCGTTGCCCATGTCCACATGCACGATGTCGGTTTCCGCACTGGCCAATGCCCCGGCCACCCGAGCCAGCACGCCTTTGCCATTGACCACTGTGACGCTGATGCTGGTTTCAAAATTGCGGGCCAATTCGTCAGACCATTCCACGCCAATGAAGCGTTCACTGTCTTTGTGTTCGAGTTTGCGTGCAGTGGTGCAATCCCGGGTGTGCACGGCCAGGCCTTCGCCTCGACCCAAATAGCCGACGATGTCGTCACCGGGCAAGGGGCGGCAGCAGCGGGAATAGACCACCGAAGCGTTCTCGCTGCCGTCGAGGGTGATGGCACCTTGTGACACCGACTCGTGGGCTGTGAAGCGCTCGCGGGTCATGAGCAGCGCATCCGGTTTTTGGCCACGCTCGGACAACAAGGCGGTCAGGCGTTTGGCCACGATCGTGGCGATGCGTTTGCCCAGACCGATGTCCATCAACAGATCTGACTGGTTGCGGTTTCCCGTGAAGCGCAACAGTTTTTCCCAGATGGTTTGATTCTCGGCGTCGTCCGAGGGCAGCTTGTCGATGCCTTCGGCACGCAGGGCCTGAGACAGCAGTTTTTCACCCAATTCCACCGACTCGGTTTGCGCCATGGTCTTGAGGTGGTGGCGGATTTTGGAGCGTGCGCGCCCCGTGCGCACAAAGCCCAACCAGGCCGGGTTGGGGGCCGATACGGGTGCGGTGATCACTTCCACCACGTCGCCGTTTTTGAGCTCGGTGCGCAAAGGCACCTGATCGCCATTGATCTTGGCCGCCATGGCGTGGTCGCCCACGCGGCTGTGGATGGCGTAGGCAAAGTCCACCACGGTGGCACCGCGCGGTAAGGCCATGATCTGGCTCTTGGGCGTGAACACATAGACGGCATCGGGGAACAGGTCGACCTTGACGTGGTCCCAGAACTCGGCTGCGTCGCGCGTTTCGGTCTGGATGTCGAGCAGCGACTGCAGCCACTGGGTGCCCAGGCGTTCGGACTGGGCGCTGGCCGACTCGTGCTCTTTGTAAAGCCAGTGCGCCGCCACACCCGACTCGGCCACCAGGTGCATGGCTTCGGTGCGCATTTGGAACTCGACGTTCACGCCCGATGGCCCCACCAAAGTGGTGTGCAGCGACTGGTAGCCGTTGACCTTGGCAATGGCGATGTGGTCTTTGAACTTGCCGGGTACGGGTTTGTAAATCTGGTGCAACCAGCCGAGCGCGGTGTAGCAATCAATGACGGAGGGCACGATGACCCGAAAGCCGTAAATGTCGGTCACTTGGGCAAAGCTCAGGTGTTTTTCATCCATCTTCTTGTAGATGGAATAAAGCGTTTTTTCGCGGCCACTGATGCGCACATCCATCTTGGCCTGGGCAAAAACGGCCTCCACATCGGCCTGCACTTTTTGGATCAGGTCGCGGCGACGGTTGCGCGCGCGAGACACCGCCTTGGTCAGCACCGCATAGCGCCAGGGCAGCAGGTGCTTGAACGACAGGTCTTGCAGTTCGCGGTAAATCTGGTTCAGGCCCAAGCGGTGGGCAATCGGGGCGTAAATTTCGAGGGTTTCTGACGCAATGCGGCCCCACTTGCTGCGCGGCATGTCGGACATGGTGCGCATGTTGTGGGTGCGGTCGGCCAGTTTAATCAGGATGACGCGCACATCGCGGGCCATGGCCAGCAGCATTTTGCGAAATGACTCGGCCTGGTTTTCTTCGCGGGTATTGAACTCCAGCTTGTCCAGCTTGGTCAGGCCATCGACCAATTCGGCCACGGGAGAGCCAAAGCGCTCGATCAGCTCGATCTTGGTAACGCCGCAGTCTTCCATCGAATCGTGCAGCAAAGCGGCAGCCAGTGCCTGGGCGTCCAGCTTCCATTCGGTGCACAAACCGGCAACAGCAATGGGGTGGGTGATGTAGGGTTCGCCACTTTTGCGCATTTGGCCCAAGTGGGCTTCGTCGGCAAATTTGTAGGCTCTGCGCACCATCTTGGTGTCGGCTTCGTTCAGGTAGCCGAGTTGGGCTTCCAACACCGCAAAACTGGCCGCCGCTGCATTGGCCACGGCCGGGGCGATGGCCTTGGGGCGGCTGTGAACAGCTTGGGATGACGGGGGCATGGCGGGGCTCATGGCATCAATGTAACGCAAGCCGATACGGGCATTTCCGTTGGACGAAAAAAAGCCCCATGGCTGGGGCTTTTGCGGACCCGGCAATGCCGGGTGGGGAGCGGATCAGGAAACGCGCTTGAGCATTTCGATGCCGACTTTACCCGCAGCGATTTCGCGCAGGGCGGTCACGCCGGGCTTGTTTTTGCTCTCAATGCGGGGGGTGTGACCCTGGCTCAGCATGCGGGCGCGGTAAGTGGCGGCCAAAACCAGCTGAAAGCGGTTCGGGATCTGTTCCAGGCAATCTTCAACAGTGATGCGGGCCATGATTTTTCCTTGAAAATGTCTGTGCTGGGATCAAGCCATCTTGAGTGCTTGAAAGGTGTCAGGCCGGGCGCGGCGCTGAACGTGGTATTTGAGCCGCTGGGCGTGAACAACCGCTTTGAGGTCAAACAAGGCACGATCAAATACTTCATTGATTATAACGAAGTCGAATTCCTTGGCTTGAGCCATCTCGACCGCGGCGTTGTGCAGGCGCAGTTCGATGATTTCTGGTGTGTCTTCGCCCCGGCGCTCCAGCCGCGAGCGCAATTCTTCCCAGCTGGGCGGCAGGATGAAGATCAGCACCGCATTGGCATACATCTTCTTGATCTGCAGTGCGCCTTGGTAGTCGATCTCCAGGATCACATCCGCGCCTTGTGCCATGCGGTCTTCGATCATCTTTTTGGAAGTGCCGTAGCGCTGGCCATGCACATGGGCCCATTCGACGAAGGCATCGCCCAGCACCATGGCGTCAAATTCCTGAGCCGAGGCAAAAAAGTACTCGCGGCCATGCTTTTCCTGGCCGCGAGGGGCGCGGGTGGTGTGCGAGACGGTGGGCTGAACGCGCGAGTCCAGCTCCATCAAGGCCTTGACGAGACTGGATTTGCCAGCCCCGCTGGGGGCGGCCACGACGAAGAGGTTTCCGGGGTAATCCATGGGCAGTTCTTTATTCGATGTTCTGGACTTGTTCGCGCATTTGTTCGATCAGCACCTTCATGTCCACCGAGATGCGGGTCATCTCCAGCACGGCCGATTTGGACCCCAGCGTGTTGGCTTCGCGGTGCAGTTCCTGAATCAGGAAGTCAAGGCGCTTGCCGATATCGCCGCCCTTGGTGAGCAGTCGGCTGAGTTCGTCCAGGTGTGAGCGCAGGCGGGTCAATTCTTCGGCCACGTCGATGCGGATGGCAAAAGCCGTGGCTTCGGTCAGGGCACGGTCTTGGGCGGCTTCGGGCAAGTGGCTGCCATCGGCCAGGGCCATGGCGTCTTTCCAGCGCTCCAGAAAGCGCTGGCGCTGCTGCTCGACCAATTGCGGCACCAGCGGCACGGCCAGGTCGGCCAGACTGCGCAGCTGGGAGATGTGGCCTTGCAGCATCTCGGTCAGGCGGGCACCTTCGCGGGCACGGGCCTCACGCAGGGCATCCACCGCCTGGGTGGCCAGCTGCATCCAGGCTGCTTCGTCGGGGGCGGCTTGGCCTGAGCTGCCGGCCGTCATGCGCAGCACATCGGCCACGCTCAAGGCGCGGGCGCCGGGCAGCCAGTCTTGAATCTTGTCTTGCAGGGCCGCGATTTTTTGCAGGGCCTGGTGGTTGGGGGCCTGCAGGGCCGCGCCGTCACCGGCGTCCTGGCTGGCGCGCACTTCGACTTTGCCGCGTTTGATCTGGCGGGTGATCAGCTCGCGCAGGCCGGGTTCAAGCTGGCGCAGCTCTTCGGGCAGGCGAAAGCTCAGGTCGAGGAAGCGGCTGTTGACCGAGCGGATTTCCAGGCCCAGGCGGGCGGTGGGGGCCGCGCTGGCGGGGGCTTCGCCGTCTGCGGTCAGCGGGCTGTGCTGCACGCTGGCGTAGCCGGTCATACTGTAAACTGACATTGAACTGGTTCCTTCGCGCCGCAGGCCGAACACCGGCTTGGGGCAATTGCCCTGAACAGGCCTTTGAAAAGCTTGTCAGAGCATGAAACAGGGCATTATCGCAAACTCGCCCGCACCCCTTGGCTGCGCCAGCATCACACCACTCGCAAAAGACACTCTCATGACATCCACTTATGTTCGTTCCGGCCGTGCTGCCGATGCCTTGCGCGCTGTGCGCATCACCCGGGGTTACACCGTCCATGCCGAAGGCTCGGTGCTGATCGAGTTTGGCCAGACCCGCGTGCTGTGCACCGCTTCGGTCGAAGAAAAAGTGCCGGGCCACAAAAAAGGCAGCGGCGAAGGCTGGGTCACGGCCGAGTACGGCATGCTGCCCCGTGCCACCCACACCCGGGGCGACCGCGAGGCCGCTCGCGGCAAGCAAAGCGGCCGCACGCAAGAAATCCAGCGCCTCATTGGCCGCTCGCTGCGTGCCGTGTTTGACCTGAAAAAGCTGGGCGAGCGCACCATTCACCTCGACTGCGATGTGCTCCAGGCTGATGGCGGCACCCGCACCGCCAGCATCACGGGCGCGTTTGTGGCGGCGCAAGACGCTGTCAATTGGCTCATGGCCACGGGCAAATTGACCGAATCGCCGATTCTGGACCGCGTGGCCGCCATTTCGGTGGGCCTGAAAAACGGCACCGCCTTGCTGGACCTGGACTACCCCGAAGACTCGGCCTGCGACACCGACATGAACGTGGTCATGACGGGCGCGGGCAATTTTGTGGAAGTGCAGGGCACAGCCGAAGGCGTGGCCTTCACCCGCGTCGAGATGGACCGCATGCTGGCGCTCGCTGAAAAAGGCATTGCGCAGCTGGTGCAACTGCAAAAGCAGGCGCACGACGAGCCCAAGACCCTGACGTTCAGTGCCTGAACCACTGGCGATGACGCACATGAAAATCGTTCTCGCCTCCAACAACGCGGGCAAATTGGCCGAGCTGCAAACCCTGTTGGCACCGCTGAACATGACGCTGGTGCGCCAGTCCGAGCTGAACATTCCCGAAGCCGCCGAGCCGTTCAAGACCTTTGTTGAAAACGCTTTGGCCAAAGCCCGCCATGCGGCCCAGCTGAGCGGCATGCCCGCCCTGGCCGATGACGCGGGTTTGTGTGTGGACGCTTTTGGCGGCCAGCCCGGTGTGGACACGGCTTACTACGCCACCCGCTTTGGCTACCCCAAGGGCGATGACACCAACGTCACCGCTTTGCTGGAGCAAATGCAGGGCATCGCCAACCGCCGCGCCGCCATGGTCAGCACGCTGGTGGCGGTGCGCAGCGCAGACGATCCGGAGCCGCTGATTGCCGTGGGCCGGGTGGTGGTGCAGATCACGCCCGAGCGCCGGGGCACCAACGGTTTTGGTTTTGACCCGGTGATGTTGTTGCCTGAATTTGGCAAGACCTTTGCCGAGTTGCCCCCCGAGGTGAAAAACGCCAACAGCCACCGGGGTCGCGCTGCGCAAGCCATGCTGGCGCTGATGCGTGAACGCTGGTTGGACAGCGCTGCGCCATGAACCCGCACCTTGACCCGGTGCACGCCATGCGCCCCGGTGTGCTGCAACTGAACGCCTTGCCGCCGCTGTCGCTGTATGTGCACTTGCCCTGGTGCATCAAGAAGTGCCCGTATTGCGACTTCAACTCGCACGAGTTCCGCGAGAGTGCCGACCCGGTCTCGACACAAGACGCCTACATCAACGCGCTTTTTGCCGACCTGGAAGCCAGCTTGCCGCTGATTTGGGGACGCAGCATCCAGACCGTGTTTTTGGGTGGCGGCACGCCCAGCCTGTTTTCGCCCGAAGCGATAGATCGCCTGATTTCCGGCATCCGCGCCCGTGTGCGTTTGGCGCCTGATGCCGAAATCACCATGGAAGCCAACCCCGGGACTTTCGAGAAAGACCGTTTCAAGGCCTTTCACCAGGCGGGCATCACCCGCTTGTCGATTGGCGTGCAGAGTTTTGACAATGCGCACCTGAAAGCGCTGGGCCGTGTGCACGACCGTGACCAAGCGCTGGCCGCCGTAACCGAAGCGGCGCAGGTGTTTGACACCTTCAACCTGGACCTGATGTACGCCTTGCCGGGCCAAACGCTCGAAGGCCTGACGCAAGACATCCAGACCGCTTTGGCCTTTGCACCGCCGCACATCTCGATCTACCACCTGACGATCGAGCCCAACACGGTGTTCGCCAAATTTCCGCCCGCCTTGCCCGAGGACGATCTGGCTTACGAGATGATGGACCGCATCACCGAGTTGACGGCGTCGGCGGGGCTGAACCGCTACGAGGTCTCGGCCTACGCCAAGCCCGGTCATCAGTGCGCGCACAACCTGAACTATTGGCAATTTGGCGATTATTTGGGTATTGGCGCTGGAGCGCACAGCAAGCTCAGTTTTGCCCACCGCGTGCTGCGGCAGGTGCGTTATCGGGAGCCTGCGCTTTATATGCAGCAGGCCATGAAGGGCGAGCCGGTCACGCAAAGCACCGAGGTGTCACGCCAGGACTTGCCGTTTGAATTCATGCTCAACGCGTTGCGCTTGCGGGGTGGTTTTGCTTTGGCTGACTACGTGGACCGCACAGGGCTGGCCCTAACCAGCATTCAGTTGGGGTTGCAAGAAGCAGAAAAATTGGGCTTGATTGGCCGCGACCTGCACCGGGTCTGGCCCACCGAAAAAGGCTTTGATTTCTTGAGTGACTTGCAAGCACTTTTTCTGCACGAAAGCGCTTGAGTTTGGCCCTTCAAGGCTGGTCGTTTGCGGCTTTGGATTGCACGCAGTCCAACACAAACTTGCAGCCGTAGAGCATGAGGAGTGCGCCCAATGCGTTGCCCACAAACATGGGCCAGACATCGACCCAGATGTTGAGGTTGGGACGCTCCAAAAGCAACCAGACCAATTGGTGCGCAATGGCGCTGGCTGCAGCAAAAATCAAGGTCAGATTCAACAGCTGCGGTGCGGTCAATGTTTGCAAATGCGTGTTCAGCCATTGGCGGTTTTGCAGGAATTTCATCACCAGCCAAGGCGTCATGCCGCCCGCCACGCCATTCATGAAACCCAGGATGGCGTTGCTGCCTGCAAACAAATCCCAGTCGATGAACCAGCTGCCCAGCATCAACCCCAAAGCCCCTGGCAAGCCCAGCACCAGCACCAGAATCACCCGAAAGCCCGCAGGCAAAAAGAGCCAGCTGACGCCCTCGCTGTACTGGAGATGAGAAAAAATCCAGTTATTGAACTTAAAGAAGCCAACAAACAAAACAGCGCTGAGAAATGTCAGCGCTGTTTTTTCGAGACCGTCTTGCAGCCAATGCCTCATGCGGCAAGTCCTTTGTGGGCTTGCTGCATTGATCGACCCAAGTGCTGAAAGTAATCCAGCGTTCGTTGTGTGGGAATCAAGAATTTGGCGCGGCGGTCACCTTCTTGATTGAGTGTGCTGAGCATGTCTTTTTCGCGCAGCCGTGTGATGCGCTTGTGCAGCGTGGCGGGGGAGCCCAGGCTCGCCAAGGCGATGGCTTCACGCACCGTCATGGGCTGCCCTTCGTACCAACGCAGAACCACGGACTCCAGCAGGGCCACTTCGTTGGCGTCCATTTCCTGCCCGTCGGGCAAAGCCTGAACGACCTTGGCCAACTGCAAGAAACGCAGGTACGCAGTAGCAAAAGCGCTTTGGTTTTTTTCCATGGACCAATTTTATCGAATTTATCGATAAGTTGAAATCAAAAGCTTGTCAGTCCTGGTGATTGGCCTGTCCAATCTCATTGCGCTGTTATTTTTCGATCCCGAATGATGCGGCCCCAGGTGGCAGTTTCGCTGGCCATGTAACGTGCCAGGTCATCCCGGGAGCCAGGCATGGGCGTGAGGCCGTGCTTGTTCAACTGTTCCACCACATCGGCAGAGGACAAGACCTTGACGAGTTCGGTGTTCCAACGGTCCAGAATGGGTTTGGGCACTTTGGCCGATGCCACAAAGGCGTACCAATTGGTGGCGTTGAAACCGGGGTAGCCCGATTCTGCAATGGTCGGAATGCGGGGCAGAGCGCTCAAGCGCTGTGTGCCCGTGCTGGCCAGGGGAATGATTTTGCCCGCTTCAATGTGCGGCGCTGCTGTGGCCAGGGTGGCATACCAGGCGGCCACACGACCGCCGAGCAGGTCCTGCAGCGCGGCAGCGCCGCCTTTGTAAGGCACATGCACGGTGTCCAGTTTGGCCATGTCGTTCAACAGTTCGCCAGCCAGGTGTGATGCAGAGCCTGGGCCTGTAGAGGCAAAGTCAATTTTTCCGGGCTCTTTTTTGGCCGCAGCGATGAATTCGGCAAAGTTTTTGATGCCTGTGCCTGGATGCACCACCAGCACGTTGGGAAAGTTCACCGCCATGGTCAGAGGGGCCAGATCCTTGACCGGGTCATAAGGCAACTTCATCATGTGCGGCGCAATGGTCAGCGGCCCGACCGAACCAAACAGCAGCACACTGCCGTCTGCGGGGCCTGAGGCCGTGTACTGATGAGCGATATTGCCACCTGCGCCTGCCTTGTTTTCCACAGTGACCGCGATGCCCAGGTTTTCGCCCAACTTTTTGGCAATGATGCGCGCACCGATGTCTGCGGCACCTCCGGGGACAAAACCGACCACCATGCTGATGGTCTTTTTAGGCGGAAATTCTTGCGCCTTTGCCTGAAGAGTTAACAAGCCGAGGCCAGCGCCAATGCAGCATGCCATCAGGACAAAACGGCGGCTTGTGATGGGCTGTAATTCTCTGAAATTCATGAAGCTGTACCCTGTAGATGAAACACAAGATCAGCGTATCACGCTTCAAATAGGCCAACGGTCTCGGGGGCTAACCGATCCGTGGCTGGCCCTTCGGTTCAGAGCCCAGAGACTGGGCCACAGGCTCCAGGCGGGTTGTTTACCACTTGACTTTGCCGCTGCCCACATCCATCACCATGCGGGTTGACAAATACAGGCGCGGGGCAATCGAGTCGATGAAGATGTATTCGTCGTCATTGGAGTGCGCGCCATACCCACGGAGTCCGAAACTTTCCAGCACGCCTCCTTTGGGGCGCAAGCCGGCAAAAGCCGCATCTGTGCCGCCACCGGTGGCACGCTCTTGCACATTCAAGGTCTGACCAATTTCCTGGAAGATGCCCAGGGCATGGCGGGCCATGACCCGGGATGCCGCGGTGGCTTCAAAGGCCGGACGACTGCGGTAAAAGCTCAGATCGATGCTGGTGTCTGGAATCAGTTTGTCCTTGATGGCTTCTTTGAGTGAGGTCTCCATCAAGTCCAGGTCTTTGTTGGACAGCGATCGCACATCGGCGATGGCGCTGGCCGAGGCTGGAATCACATTGCGGACGTCGCCGCCACGGGCCACCGTCCAATTGATTTTGAGTCCTTTGGCAGGGTCGCCCAGGTTGCGGGTTTTAAGCATCTGGTGCGCCAGTTCATAAACAGCGTTGCGTCCGCCCTCGGGGTTGGCACCGGCATGCGATGCCTTGCCGGTCACTTTCATTTCCACAATGGCAATGCTGCTGGTGGCCAGGCGGACCATGTCCTTGTCGACGCCGCCACCCTCAAACGACATGACCGCATCGTATTCTTCGCCCAAGCGGACCAACAAGGCGCTGGAGCCGGCGGAGCCGACTTCTTCGTCGCCGTTGATGGCCACAGCGAGTTCGGCGTAATCGTCAAAGCCGATGTCTTGCAACATTTTGACGGTGTGCAGGATCAGGGCAACACCCCCTTTGTCGTCCGAGATGGCCAAGCCATAAGCCCGGTTGCCGTCGATGCGAAAGGGCTGTTTGGCCACCATGCCTTTAAAGTAGACCGTGTCCATGTGGGCGATCAACAAGACTTTTTTCTGGCCTTTGCCTTTTTTGGTGCCTAAAACCACAGAGCCCAGTTTGGCCCCTTTGAGTTGAGGGTGAAAGTCCGGTGCCTGAGTGGGGATGGTTTTGACCTCCATGCCCATTTGTTGCAGACGCTGGGCCAGCAACTGGCTGAGCTTTTCCAGACCCTCCAGATCGCGGCTGCCAGACTCGATGGAGACCAGCTCTTTGAGCGTGTCCAGCACCGCTGGCGTTTGTGCTTGCGCCAGGGTCTGTACGCGGTGATTGGCGGTGGCAGGGGCAGTTTGAGCCCATGTCGGCATCAGCACCGCAGCGCTGCAACTGAGGGCGAACAAAGCTTTGGCCGCATGCCGGCTTGAATGGCGAACCCAACGTGAAAGCACCATGAATTTTTCCTCCTAATTTATTTAAGAATGCCTTTATTTAACGTGTTGTCCAGCCGCAGGTCAGCACCATTGGCGACAGCGCGGGCTTGTAGCTTGTGCTTTGCCAAGGCTGTTCAAGGCTGTTTGGCAGGTGACACCGAAATGCCGTTGCATGGTTAAGCTTGGCGCAAACAGGAGAACAGCATGAAACACAAATTGGCCATCATCGGGCTCGGCATCATGGGGCGGCGCATGCTGGAAAATGCCTTGCAACATCCTTTGTTTGAGGTCAGTGGTGTTTGGGATCCTTCCAGCACATCCGTAGAAAAAACACGGGAATTGCTGCCGCAAGCGCCGATCGCGTCCAGTGCTGAAATGGCCATGAGCGGTGCGCATGTGGTTTACCTGGCTTGCCCCCCGGGGCCGCGCAAAGCCTATGCGCTGCAGGCGGCTGCCGCTGGTCAGGGCGTGTTCATGGAAAAACCTTTGGGCACCGATAACGCCGAGAGCCGTGATCTTTTGGCGCAACTGAGCACGGCGCGCTTGCCCGGCGTGGTGAACTTTACGCAGGCCGCGTCGCGAGGTTTTCAGGAGCTGCAGCGAGCCATCGATGCCGGTGAAACGGGTGAACTGCTGGGCATTGACATCGTGGTTCAGTACCCCGCTTGGCCCCGTGCCTGGCAAAAAGACGCCGACTGGTTGCGCCTGCGCCATGAGGGGGGCTACACCCGTGAGGTGATTTCGCATTTTCTGTTTTTGGCGGGCCGTTTTCTGGGCCCTTTGAGCCTGGTCCACACATCACCGCGTTACCCCCAGGACCCGAGCCTGTGTGAGCTTGACATGCTGGCTCGGCTGGAAACCGCAGATGGTCGCCCTGTGACCGTGATGGCAACGACGGGTGGCGCACAAGCTGACCGCCAGGAGGTCACGGTGCGAGCTGGCCGCATGAACCACCAGTTCAGGGAGTTCTACCAGCTGTGGCGTTCCGACGGCGGTCCTTGGGTGGAAGCCCTGGACTGGACCACAGAAGACCCCCGAACCAGCGCCTTGCAGCGACAACTCTCCGAGGTGGACTTGTGGCTGCGTGGCCAACCCCACAAACTGGCCACGGCCCAAGAGGCCTTGGCGGTGCAGGAGCTGGTGGAGGCGATGTTGGTGGGGGTGAACTCAGAAAGGACCTGATTTGTAGGAGCCGCGACAAAGAAAGAAGCGCCCGGTGGGCGCTTCTTTTGTGATCTGGCGGAAGCGGTGTCCGTATAAGTGCCGCATAAACAGGGGCTTTCAAGGCCATTTTTTTCTCTTACCATCATAGTTCCCATCATAGGAAAATGCGTACTTTTTAATGTTTTGGGTCCCTTTCAGGACGCATAAATCTACCGGGTGGGTCTATTCGCGTCACCGTGAAAAACAATACCTGCTTTTCATAAGTGGGTTGCTTACTGCTCGTAATATTCGCGCTTAGCTGGCCAAGTGGAAACCGGGCCTGCTGCAGCGCAATGACCCGCGCCTGTTAATGATGCTTTGGCTCACCTTCCCGAAACTTTTGAGGGTGTCTTGCACCGCAAGGGTTGTTCTTATGTCCACAAAACTGGATACATCTTTTGTGCGGCGCATTCAGCGCAATCCCCCCCGCGCCTTAAGCAAAAAAAACCCGCCTGACTTTTTACATCAGGCGGGCAAAGGTGGGGCTTTTCTCACCACCACCGAAAGGTTCAGATTGCTGACCAATTTACAGTCAATACAAATGTAAGTATTAGCTAACTTGTTGAACCCAAAAAAACTGGCTAGCGCCGAGCTCAGGCGAATACCCCTCATTGCTTGATACCCTGGACAGGACCCGTGAACGCCTCGCCAGTGTGTCGGTGTCGGTAGTAGCTATACCCTTTTCATCGTCAGCCACTTCAAGGACCCGTGAACGCCTCGCCAGCGCGTCCAACGTCATCAGCGTGCGGTCAGGTTCAATCGTTGGTCAGCGGTCAGTGCGTCACGAATGGCCCAGACTGGTAGCCCGCTAGTAAAAAGCGGTTCAATCAGTTCCCGTGCGGTGTTCAAGGTGGCCACTCGCTGCAAGCGTGAAAGCTCAATTTCAGCCGCTCTCGTTGATTCGCGGGCCTGCTGGTGAAGTTGCTTCACCTCCCTGTGTGCAGCGTCCGCCGCCTTAGCTTTACGGCCTGTGGCCAAAACTTCAGAGGCCAGTCGCGCAAATTCAGCATCATCGAATTCAACATCATCATGAATCAGTGCCTGGGCTTGCTTGGCCTCAAGCGCGGCCATCTCGGATTCAAGCCCACGGGCTGCGGTTCGCCAGTTGGTCATGTCGCTTTGCAATGCGTCTAGCTTGGCCTTCAATGACTGCTCGTGGGTCCGGCAAACATTCAGGCGGTCCGTGGCCTGTGCTGTCACCTCGGACAAATTCTCACTTTCAAATTCTGCTCGCAGGTCGGAATAATTTTGCTTTTCAGCGGAAAGCGCTTTTTGCAAAGCATAGACCGTGGCTCGCATAGGGGCCTGAACATCCTTGGACCATTGAACAAACGCTTTTTGTCGTTCACCGAATTGACTATCGGGTCGGTGATGTGAGCGTGCCTGTGCTTCGGCCATTGTGGTGGGCGCTTTGAATCCATCGCGTGTTTCAATGGCTCGTGCGGTAGCCTCTTTCAGCAAAGCCTCGTTTTCAGCAATGGCCACCGTGAGTTCGTCAATTCGTGCCAGTGCTTCCACCATCGGATTCAAAGGCTTAGTTGTTTGATTTGGTTTTTTCTTGAAAGTCATAAATTCTCTCTTTTGGCAAAAGGCCACTTTTGTTTATTGACCTTAGACCTTACCCATAAGACAGATAAAGACAGCACAAATACTCATAGGAGATGGCATATCTAGAAGGTGTCCGTGAGAAGGTCTAAGGAAGTTAAAAAAAACGCTTATATAGGTCCGTGAGAAGGTCCTAAGATAATCGCCCCTTGTCCGTGAGAAGGTCCTATAAAGGGTGTCTCTTGTCCGTGAGAAGGTCTAGGGGGTTCGTTTATGGATTTGGGTTTATCCCATTTCCGGTAGAGTTGTTCGCGGGTTGGTTTTGGCTTTGGCAATGGTTCATTGATTCGATATGCTGACCGGATGAATGATTCAAAGGCTCCAGCGTCATAACCGTTCAAGCGCTCAATTGGCATCCATGTAACCGCAAACCATGAGGCCTTATTAGGTCTGCAACCTTGGACCGTTTGGTGAATAAATCCACCTTTAATCAGTTCAATGGTTGCTCGCCTGATAACGTCTGCTGATTTCCAGCCACGTTCACTAAGATGACCACGTCCAGTCAATAACCGTCCGTTGTTGTCTCGTCCTAGTTGTCGTGCCAATTCAAGCAACAATGACCGTGCAGGATGACTCAATTCTTGATAGCTCACGCTGTCCAAAACCGCCCACGGCAAAGCCACAAACCCGCCTTCATCTCGATGGTTGGACCTGCGCTGCTTTGCCATTGGTTAGCCTCCCCGTCCGCTGCGGACTCGCCGTTGTCGTTCGCCGCTCTGCTGGCGCTGGCGTACCTTTTCCGATACATCGTTCAAACCAATTCCAGCCGCGCGCAATAGCCTGTAAGCCGCTTGCTTGCTGTCTTTTGTCAGTTGATACAGTGCAATGGGAACGGGGCAACATTCGTGTTCTATCCGGATAGATGCCACGTCAAAACCGTGGTAATCCAGGTCTTTGATTTGAGCGGATAAGCGCCATCCCATGCCCTGTGCGGACCATGCAGGTTGATGCAATGGCCCCTTTAAAAGGGCCAGCAATGCGGAAAACGTCTTAGTCCCTTTGCTCGGTAGCTCCGCACCGTCTGAGGGGCTTGGAAAACCTTCTAGTCTGAGTTGTTCCGGTGGTAGCTGTCCAATAGAATCCAAGTGTTCGGCTTGTTTGTTATTGGTCCGGCTCTGCTTTTGGGTGGGGTCGGACTTTTTCATTTAAGCCCCCATGCGGTAATCACGGCAACCGCGAAAAGCATCCATCCAAGTTCAAAACCCATCGCCAGTGCCAGTAATGCGATTTTTTCTAACGCAGTGAATTGATTATTCATTTATTAGCCTGCGCTTTCAAATAATCATCAATATCTGACATAGCCCATGCTGTCACGTTATCTGACAATTTAATGGGTGCAGGAAAAGTGCCATTTTTGACTTTTCGCCAGATGGTGGCTCTACTCATTGGTAAAACACCGTCTGATTTTGGCGTCTTTGCCAATTGGTTAACCCGGATAAAACGGGCTTGATGCTGATTTGCAATCACTTTACATCCTTTTAAGTGGTAGCCGAATCGGATTGAATCGGCCTGGATGTATTGCAACCTGTTTGGACTGCTAAATCATCCGCAACTTTTGACCAATGTTGCGGATGACAAGTTCAATTCTTGTTAGGGTTGATTTTTTTGTTCTTGTCTTTGCCGATTTTTGAATAACCTTTCATGTGAATATCATATTCAGCGGCTGTACCTATCCATTCATTTTTAATGGCGTCTTCCCATATTCTGGCCACTTTTGATTTATCTATGCCTCGTCGTTTCAGTTTGTTTGCCACAATTGCATATGCGCCATCAGTATTTTTATTTGGTTTTAGAGGTGTTTTCTTTTCAACTTCAATAATCATTAATTCGAGTATCTTTTCTCGATTCTTGTTATCTTTTAAAACGTTGGCCTTGGATTGTTTTGCATCCAATTCAAAGGCCGCATCAAGGGTTGGATGATGACCTTGTCCGTATTCATGAAAGATGATTTGTAGGGCATCTGCAAGGTCAGCGGGTATCGTTGCACCTTCATTGTTTGCCCTTCCCCGTAAGGCATCAAGCAATGCTTCAAAAACTTTGCTGCGATTAAGGCTCATGCCTTCCCCCTCAGCCTGATAACGCTGGCGCTGGTGGGTGTCGTTGTCAGGTACGTGGCCCAATCGCCCATCATGGCCCGTCTGCGTTCCATCATGTCGCCGCGTTGGTAGGCTTCACGGGTCTTGTCGCCCAATGTGTGAGCTAACGCCATCTCTCGCAGTTCCACGGGGTAGGCCGTTTGTTCAGCCGCCCAATCTGCGAACGTTGACCGGAAGCCGTGCGCCGTGGCGTCAACCTTCATACGCCGTATCAATGCTGTCAGGCTCATGTCGGACAGTTCGCCACCTGAGCGGCCTGTGAAAACATAGTCTGGCTTGCCTTCCACTGGCTCAAAGCGTGGCAACGACTTTAAAAGTTCCACGGCCTGCGCTGATAGTGGCACTCGATGTTCGCGGTCTGCCTTCATTCGTTCTTTGGGAATAGTCCACAAACCCGCCTTCAGGTCGATTTCATCCCATGCCGCACCTCTGGCCTCACCGGACCTGCAAGCGGTCAGGATGACCCATTGAAGGGCCTTAGCGCTCATGCCTTCCACCTGCGCCAGCTTCAACATGAAACTGTGCGCGTCTTTGTAGGGCAGGGCAGCATGATGCTGTCGGTTGTTCACCTTCGAGGGCTTCGGTAGTGAATGCTGAAGGTTGCCGCGCCATTGTGCGGGGTTTTCCTTTGCCCGATAACCACGGCTTGCCGCCCATCCCAAAACCAATTCAATGCGGTTACGAGTTCGCACCATCGTTTCATTCTTGCTTGTCCAATGGGGTTCGATGATGGCCAGTACATCGCCCACTGTGACGTCACGAACGTGTTTAGGTCCAATCACGGGGCTTGCATATGCGGTTAGGGTGCTTTCCCACTGGTCTGCGTGTTTAGCGTTCTTCCAGCCCTCTCGGTGCAGCTTGATGTACTCGCTGGCGCATCGGTCAAAGGTCCATTCAACCGTTGCACGTTTTTGCTGTCGCTGTGCAATGGGATTGATGCCGTTTTGGATTTGGTCCTTAGCGGCCTGCGCCTTTTCATGGGCCAGCGCCAGCGATACCGCTGGATAAGCTCCCAATCCAATGTCTGCCCGTTTGTTGCCAATCTTGGTGCGCAATATCCATGAACGCGTTCCCACTCGTGTCACGTTCAGATACAGGCCGCTAACCGTGCCCACTGCGTGCAGTCCAGGCTCTTTCAATCCTTTGACCTGAAGCGCCCCCAATGGCTTTGCTAGACGTGGCATGAAACCCCCTAAAAGTTCTTCCCATCATAGCTCCCATCATAGGAAGTTGCGACCTCATGCGTTGGGGTGAAACGCCATAAATCAGGCTCTCAGAGGGAAAACGGGGTGTTTTGAGTGGGTTTGAGACGAAAAAAAAGGCCGTAAAACGGCCTTCTGGCGGAAGCGGTGAGATTCGAACTCACGGACCCTTTCGAGTCGCCGGTTTTCAAGACCGGTGCAATCGACCACTCTGCCACGCTTCCTTGGGGTGGAATTGTAGCGAGATAAATGGCCAGTTTGACGCATCCCATCATAGGGCCCATCAAAAGCTGCTCAAGTGCGGCTCAACATGCCCCGTTTTTCAATGAAGGCCACCACTTCGGCCAGTCCATCCAGCGTCTTGAGGTTGGTCATGACCCAGGGGCGGGTTTCGGGGTTGGGGCGCATGCGGT
>Ga0255139_1000088_pt1 | contig 34131 bp, 33 predicted proteins | sample Law_Colum_RepB_8_FD_188549 | JGI IMG/M metagenome (GOLD analysis project Ga0255139, IMG submission 188549) | Freshwater microbial communities from St. Lawrence River, New York, United States - Law_Colum_RepB_8d | ecosystem: Environmental > Aquatic > Freshwater > River | place: USA: New York...
GTGGAGGGGGTCATGGGGTCTCCTTGAGGGTGAACAATGGATCGGTCAAAGTCGTTCAGCGCACGCCGGGCAAATCAAGGCCCGAGCCGCTTTGCAGCAAGGCCCCGCTCTTGACCATGTCGATGGCGGCCTGCATGTCGGGCTGGATGTGTCGGTCGTCGTTCAGGTGTGCCACGCGCATGCGCAGCAATGCCATGGCGGCAGCCAGGGGCGCGCTGGTGTGCAGCGGCGCATGAAAGTCGCAGCCTTGGGCGGCGGCCATCCACTCGATGCCGATCACGGCCATGGCGTTCTCGGCCATGGGCAGCAGGCGCCTCGCACCGTGCGCGGCCATGGACACATGGTCTTCCTGATTGGCCGAGGTGGGGATCGAATCGACGCTGGCCGGGTAAGCCCGTTGTTTGTTTTCTGACACCAGCGCTGCGGCGGTGACCTGCGGGATCATGAAGCCAGAGTTCAAGCCCGGCTTGGGCGTCAAAAATGCGGGCAAGCCCGACAGCGCCGGGTCCACCAGCATGGCGATGCGGCGCTCAGCCAATGAGCCTATTTCGCAAATGGCCATGGCGATCATGTCGGCCGCAAAGGCCACCGGCTCGGCGTGGAAGTTGCCACCCGACAAAGACTCGTCGGTGTCGCTGAAGATCAGCGGGTTGTCGGACACGCCATTGGCCTCGGTCTCCAGCAACTGCGCGGCGTTGTGCAGCACATCCAGGCAAGCGCCCATGACCTGCGGTTGGCAGCGCAGGCAATACGGGTCTTGCACGCGTTCGTCGCCTTGCAGGTGCGAGGCCCGGATGGCGCTGCCGCTGAGCAACTGGCGCAAGGCCTCGGCGGTGGCGATTTGCCCCCGGTGTTTGCGCAGGCGGTGGATGCGGGCGTCAAAAGGCGCGTCCGAGCCTTTGGCCGCATCGGTGGCCAAAGCGCCGGTGAGCAGGGCCGACTGGAACAGGCGCTCGGCCTCGAACAAACCTGCCAAGGCGTTGGCGGTGGAAAACTGGGTGCCATTGAGCAGGGCCAGCCCTTCTTTGGGCCCCAGTGTCACAGGGGCCAGGCCCGCGCTGGCCAGCGCTTGTTCGGCGGGCAGGCGGCCCTGGGGGGTGTCGGCATCGCCCACGCCGATCATCACGGCCGTCATGTGGGCCAGGGGTGCCAGATCGCCCGAAGCGCCCACCGAGCCCTGACCAGGCACCACCGGGATGATGCCTTGGGTCAGCATGGCTTCGAGCAAAGCCAGCGTGGCCGGGCGAATGCCCGAAGCGCCTTGCGCCAAGCTGGCGATTTTCAGGGCCATCATCAAACGCGTGATGGCCACCGGCGTGGCCTCGCCCACACCCGCCGCGTGCGACAGCACGATGTTGCGTTGCAGGGTTTCCAGGTCTTCGGTCGGAATGCGCACGCTGGCCAGCTTGCCAAAGCCGGTGTTGATGCCGTACACCGGCGCGCCCTTGGCCACGATGCGGGCCACGCTGTCGGCACTGGCTTGCACGGCAGCGCGGCAATCCGCGTCCAATGTGGGCGTGGCACCCCGGTAAATGGCGCACCAGTCGGCCAAGGGCACCTGGCCGGGAATCAGTTTCAAAAATGGAGGCGTCATGTGCAGGGTGCTGAGGGGTTGGTTTTGACCCGCTTATTCAGCCGGTCCGTTGAAGTTTTGAGCGAAAGGTCTGTTGCAGGTGTCTTGCTGTAGGAGCCCACCCCGTGGGCGATGGGCGTGGCACACGCCCTTCAAACCATCGCCCACGGGGTGGGCTCCTACGGGGGAGGCTGCACGCGTGAAACCGGGGAGAAAACTCGCAAACATCGAGGACCTCAAGTTTTGTGAAGGCATCAGGTTGAAATCGGGTTGCCGCTGGCGCTGTAGCGGCTGCCCAGGCGGTAGCGGCTGGCCGGGTGCAGGCAGCGCACCAGGGTCACGGGCACGCCCTGCGTCCAGGTGCGGCGGGTCAAGAGCAAGCAAGGTTCGGCCGCGTCCATTTGCAGGCGTTGGGCTTGCTCAGGCGTGGGCAGCACCGCATCGACCACATGCTCGATTTCGTCAAAGGGCACGGTGCGCACCAAAAACTCCGAGGGCTGTTGTTGCGAGAAATCTTGCTGCGCAAAGTCGGGCACTATCTGTGGGTTGACAAAGCGGTCTTCCAGCTGGATGGGCACGCCGTCTTCCAGGTGCACGCATACCGAATGGAATACCGACTCTCCGGTGCGCACGTTCAGCGCGGCGGCCACTTCGAGGGTGGCGGCCACCCGTTCGACCACCACCATTTCGCAAGCGTAGTCGTGGCCGCGTTGGCGAATCTCGCTGGCCAGGTTGACGATTTGCAGCAAGGTCGATTGTGGTTTTTGTTCGGCGACGAAACTGCCCACACCGGCCACGCGCACGATGCGCCCTTGGTCCACCAGTTCGCGCAAGGCCCGGTTCACGGTCATGCGCGAGATGCCAAATTGCGCCACCAACTCGTGCTCGGAAGGCAGGCGGTCGCCTGCGCGCAAGCTGCCGTCCTGGATTTTGCGGGCGATGTGGTCCTTGACCTGCTGGAACAAGGCCACATCGCCCGCCACGCGCTTGGGCGGCTGGGCGGGACGGCTTTTTGAGACGGCGGTGGCAACGCTTGTCATGGTCGGTTTCTGGCGTGTGCGGATGTGGGTGTTGGCAGGCTGCGCGCTCAATGCGTGTCCGTGGCCATGGCTTCGGCCCGGATTTCTTCGGTCAGCTGCGCCTTCAAGGCCATGAACTCGGGCGAGGTCTTGATCGTGTAATGGCGCGGGTGCGGAAAATCCACCGCCAGCTCGGTCTTGATGCGACCGGGGCGGGCGCTGAACACCGCCACGCGGTTGGCCATGAAAATCGCCTCGTCGATGTCGTGCGTGACGAACAACACTGTTTTTTGCGCCGACTCCCAAATGCCCAAGAGCAGCTCTTGCATCAGCACGCGGGTCTGGTTGTCCAGTGCGCCAAAGGGCTCGTCGAGCAGCAAGATTTTGGGGTCGTTGGCCAGCGCCCGCGCAATGGCCGTGCGCTGCTGCATGCCGCCCGACAGCTGTTTGGGAAAGTGCTGCTCGAAACCCCGCAGGCCCACTTTGGCGATGAAGTAATCGGCCCGTTCTTTTTGCTCGCGCTCGGGCATGCCGCGCTCGCGCAAGCCAAAGCGGATGTTTTGCTCAATGGTGAGCCATGGGAACAGCGTGTAGCTTTGGAACACCATGCCCCGGTCCGCGCCCGGGCCTTGCACCGGCGCGCCGTCCAGCAGCACCTGGCCGGTGCTGGGTTGGTCCAGGCCCGCCACGATGCGCAGCAAGGTGGATTTGCCGCAACCCGAGGGGCCGAGGATGGTGACGAAATCGTTTTCGCGCACCTCAAAATCCACCGGCGTGAGCGCCTGGGTTTTTTGACCTTTGGGCGAGGTGAAGACGCGCGAGACGCCTTGGATCGACAGTTGGCTGCTCACAGTGAACTCCAGGCAAACAAGCGGCGGTTGAGCGCCTTGAAGGCAAAGTCAGACACCAGGCCAATCAGGCCGATGACGATGATGCCGAAGATGATCTGGCCCGTGTTGAGCAGCGCCTGGCTGTCGGTGATCATGTGGCCAATGCCCGAGGACGAGCCGATCAGCTCGGCCACGATCACATAGGTCCATGCCCAGCCCAAAACCAAGCGCAAGATCTCTGCGATCTCGGGCGCTGCGCCGGGGATCAGCACGCGTTTGACGATGCCCGATGGCGTGGCACCCAAGGTGTAGGCGGCTTCGACCAGGTCACGCCGCGCTGCGCCCACACACACCGCCACCATCAGCACAATCTGGAACACCGAGCCGATGAAGATCACCAGCACTTTTTGCAGCTCGCCAATGCCGGCCCACAAAATCAGCAGAGGAATGAAAGCCGAGGCGGGCAGGTAACGGCAAAAGGACACAAAGGGTTCCAGAAAAGCCTCGACCCCTTTGTGTGCGCCCATGGCAATGCCCAGCGGCACGGCGATCAGGGTGGCCAAAATGAAACCCGCCAGCACGCGCCAGATGGTCATGCCGATGTCGAAGAGAAAATTGAATTCGGTGAACAAGAGGATGGCCTCTTGCACCATGGTCACCGGGCTGGCCAAAAAGGTGGGCGACACATAACCGCCCAGCGTGAAGAACGCCCAGACGGCAAAAAACAAAATGAAAAACCCAATGCCCAACAGCCAGCGGACTTGGCCGCTCACCGGCTCTAAAGGAGCCAGTGCGCGGCGAGCGCGTCGCACAGCGTTCGCAGGGGCCGAAGCCGTGTGTGCGTTCGTCATCGTTTTACTTGATGAAGCTGGTGTCAAACATCACCGAGAAGTCGGTGGGTGCTTTGCGGATCACACCGGCTTCGAGCAAGATGGCGGCGGCATCCTTCATGAAGCTTTGCAGCTCGCCCGCAAAGAACTTCTGGTTGGCGGCCTTGTCTTGCCAGCGCAGGAAAGCCGAGGACTTGGCAAAAGCCTCGCCGGTTTGCTTGACGGCCGCGCCCATGATCTCGTTGGACTTGGCCGGGTCGGTCTTGATCATCTCCAGCGCATCAAAGTAGGCATTGGCCAGTGACTGCGCGGCCTTGGGGTTGGCCTTGAGCCAGTCGGGCGCGCAACCCACGGTGTCCATGACCATGGGGTAGTCGAGCGTGGTGGCCAAAATCTTGCCGGCCTGTGGGTTGCTGCGCACAGTGGACAGGTAAGGTTCGTAGGTCATGGCCGCATCGTTTTGACCCGCTACAAAAGCTTGGGCTGCGGCTTGGGGTGACATGGTGGTGAGCTTGACGTCTTTCAGGCTCATGCCGTTTTTGCTCAACATCCAGGCCAGGCCAAAGAAGGGCGCGGTGCCGGGGGCGTCGACACCAATGGTTTTGCCCTTGAGGTCGGCAAAGTTGTTGATGTTGCCGCGCACCGCGATGCCGTCCGCGCCATACGACTTGTCCATCTGGAAAATCTGCACGATGGGCACGCCGTTGGTGTTCCAGGCCACATGGGTTTCCACCGTGGTGGCGGCGCACTGGATGGCTTTGGAGGCCAATGCCAAGTGGCGGTCTTTCTGGGGAATCATTTTCAGTTCCACATCCAGCCCGTGCTTTTTGAACAAACCGGCCTTGTCGGCCAGCGTCAGTGGGGCAAAGCCGGTCCATCCGGACATGCCCAAAGCGAGCTTGACCTCCTGGGCTTGTGTTTGGAAGGCCAGGGTGGCCGCGGTCGCACCGGCCAAGAGCAGCGAGGCGAATTTGACGTTTGACTTGCGCATGAAGGAACTCCTTGTTGTTGATCCAGCCCGCTTCGCTTGGCCGCCAACGGCACCGAAAAGCAGGCACAAAGCCACCACCAACATCCCGTTTAACTTGTATAGACAGGATGGGGCCAAAAGAAAAAGCTGCCCGCGTGCAGGAAACAACATCTCTCCCAACATCCGCACCAGCAGGGTGCATGATCGTGCCCTTGGCCCCAAAAGGCATCGGGAATTGCACCATCTTGCTGTCTATACAAATAGGTGTTAAGGGTGACCATGACGCGCAGCAAGCCCTGTGCCAGGTCGGGCCTGCCAGCAGTTGTGCCCTGCCTTGTCTTTGTAGGAGCCCACCCCGTGGGCGATGGTGGTTTTGTGGGAGCCCACCCTGTGGGCGATTGCACGTGTACCGCCACATCCGATGTTTTTCTCCGTAGGAGCCCACCCCGTGGGCGATGGCATGCCATGGCACTACACCCAAAATCGCCCACAGGGTGGGCTCCTACAAAACCACCATTGCCCACGGCAGGAGCCGCCCCCCTGCGCTGTCAGCGGGCTGCGGCCTTGATCAGGTCGGCGGCTTTTTCGGCCAGCATGATCGTGGGCGCATTGGTGTTGCCGCTGGTCACGCAAGGCATGACCGAGGCGTCCACCACGCGCAGGCCCGCCACGCCGCGCACGCGCAGCTCGGGGTCGACCACGGCCATCGGGTCTTGTCCCATGCGGCAGGTGCCCACCGGGTGGTAAATCGTGTCGGCGTTTTCACGAATCCATTGGGACAACTCGGCATCGGTTTGCAGCGCCGAGGACGAGGCCACCTCACGGCCATAGGCGCTGAGCGCGGGCGCTTGCAAAATGCGCCGCGCATGGCGCACGCCCGCGATCATTTGCGCCATGTCCTCGACATGCATGAGGAACTGCGGATCAATCAGCGGCGGCACGTTCGCGTCTGTGCTGGCCAAGCGCAGCGTGCCGCGGCTTTGTGGCTGCAGCAGGCACACATGCAGCGAGTAGCCGTGGCCCCAACTGGGCGTGCGGCCATGGTTGATCAGTTTGCCCACCACAAAGTGCAGCTGGATGTCGGGCCGGGCCAAGTCGGGCGAGCTTTTGAAGAAGCCCCCGGCCTCGGCAAAATTGGTGGTCAGCATGCCTCGGCGTTGTTGACGCCATTGCTGCAGGCCTTGCAACAATTTCCAGGCCCCCACCGGCGACACACCAAAAAGTTCGGTATGCGGCGCATCGGCCACCAGCACCACATCGGGGTGGTCGTGCAGGTTTTCGCCTACGCCCGGCAAATCGCATTGCGTGGCGATGCCCATGGCCTGCAGGTGCGCGCCAGGCCCAATGCCCGAGCGCATCAGCAAGGCCGGTGACTGGAATGCGCCGCTGCTGATCAAGATTTCGCGGCGCGCCGTCAGGTTCAGGGTCTGCCCGTTGTGCAACGCCTGCACTTGCTTGGCCACGCCACCTTGCAGCAGCACGCGCTGCGCTGTCACGCCGGTCATCACGCGCAAATTGGGGCGGTTCAGGTGAGGGGTGAGGTAGGCCTTGGCGGCACTGAAACGTTCGCCATTTTTGTGTGTCACCTGGTAGATGCCCACGCCTTCTTGTTGCGCGCCGTTGAAGTCGGGGTTGTGCGCAAAACCCGCTTGCACGCCCGCCTCCACAAAGCGCTGAGCAAAAACATTGGGGCTTTGCAGGTCGGCCACATTCAAGGGCCCATCCTGACCGTGCCACGCATCGTTCAGGCGTTCGTTGTGCTCGGCTTTGCGAAAGTAGGGCAACACATCGGACCAGGCCCAGCCCGGGTTGCCCATGGCGGCCCAGCGGTCGTAGTCGGCGTGTTGACCCCGGATGTAGACCATGGCGTTGGTCGAGCTGGAGCCACCCAGGGTGCGTCCGCGCGGCTGGTAGCCGATGCGCCCAAGCAGGCCTTCTTGCGGCACGGTCTGCAGCGGCTGCGAGACACTGCGCACCAGAGGCATGGCCGCGATGCCCGCAGGGCAATGGATGAGCGGGCTGGTGTCGGCGGGCCCGGCTTCCAGCAAGGCCACCTGAACCGAGGGGTCTTCGCTCAGGCGTGCCGCCAGTACACAACCGGCAGAGCCCGCACCGACCACGATGTAATCGAATTCCATTTTGGTGTTCTCCCTTTGAAAATTGTTTTTTTCTTATGGCCGCCTGTGTGGTGGTCCATCCTGCAGACCATTCGGTTTTTTTGTAGGAGCCCACCCCGTGGGCGATGGTTTGCAAGGCAAAGTTCAGGGCGTGTGCCACGCCCATCGCCCACGGGGGTGGGCTCCTACACAACCGCCATGTGTCACACCGCGTAACCCGGCGACACCTTATCGGCCAAGCGCAGCATGGCTGGCCATTCTTTCCAACCCAGCGGGCTGCGTCCCTCGGGGTATTCCCGGAGAGCGGCCTTGTTGAAACCCAATCGGCTGATCTGTTCGGCCACGCCATCGGGTGGAAAGTTCAAGTCTTGTCCACAAGCCATCGCGTCCAGCTGGGCCTGGCAGGCTTTTTCCAGGTGCCACATGCTGCTGAAGGCTTCGGCCACCGTGTAGCCCACCACCAGGGTGCCATGGTTGCGCAGGACCATGACCATGTGGTTGCCCAAGTCTTGGGCCAGGCGCTCGCGCTCTTGCAGGTTGACGGCCAAGCCTTCTGACTCGTGATAGGCCACCTTGCCGTGGAACATCATGGCGTGCTGGCTCAGCGGCAGCAGGCCGCACTTGAGCATGGAGATCGCCATGCCTGCGCGGGTGTGCAAATGCAGCACGCAGTGGGCATCGTCGCGTGCGGTGTGGATGGCGCTGTGGATCACAAAACCGGCACGGTGCACGTCGTGCGGACTGTCATCGACTTTCTGGCCATCGCTGTCGATCTTGACCAGACTCGACGCCGTGATCTCGTCAAAAGACCAGCCAAAGGGGTTGATCAGGAAATGCTCGGTGCCCGGCACGCGCAGCGAAATGTGGGTGTAAATCAGGTCGGTCCAGCCGTGGTGCGCCACCAACCGGTAGCAAGCCGCCAGGTCGATGCGGGCCTGCCACTCTTCGGGCGACATGTGGGCCGGCGTCGGGGCGCGGGCGAGGGGCTGCGCGGGAGTGTGGGTCATAGAGGGGCTCCTTTGTGGCGTGGCTGCATGGGGTGTTCAAGCACCTGCCTTTTCAATGTATCAGGGCTCGGCCAAAACCCTGCGCCTTGGGCGACGGGCCAAGGCGTGGTTTTGTGCAGGAGCCCGCCCCGTGGGCGATGGTTTGCGGGGCGAAGTTCAGAGCGTGTGCCACGCCCATCGCCCACGGGGTGGGCTCCACAAAGAAGGGCAGGCGGATTTGCTGTAGGAGCGCACCCTGTGCGCGATGGTATTGAGGGCGAGGCTGTTGAGGGTGCTTTCCACGCCCATCGCCCACGGGGTGGGCTCCTACAAAGAAGGGCGGGCGGATTTGCTGTAGGAGCGCACCCTGTGCGCGATGGTATTGAGGGCGTATGCCATCCGCATCGCCCAGGGGGTGGGCTCCTGCGGGCACAGAAATAAGTGCCCGGCTGACAAACGCAGGGGCCCTTCAAACTTCATGGGCCCGGATCAATCACGCAGCAGCACGATGTTGCGGTAGCCCAGCCGGACCAGGCCCTTGTCCTGAAAATGTTGGAGCTGCTGGTTGACGCGCTGGCGCGAGGCCATGACCGCTTGGGCCAGGTCGGATTGGCTCACGCGCAGCATCACGCCATCGGGCACGGCCACACTGTTGAATTTGGCAATGCGCTCCAGCGCGGCCCACACGCGTTGCTCCAGGCTGTGCATGCCCTGGTCGGCCAGGGTGTCAAACAGCTGGTTGATGCGCAGGCCCAAAATGCGCAGCAGGTCCACCGCCACAGCCGGGTCGTGGCTGATCAGGTCGATCAAGCGGGCGCGCTCGATGTGCAGCACCTGGGTGGCACCCACAGCCACCAGGTCGGCGGGGTAGGTAGTTTCAGCAAACACAGAGCTCAAGCCCGAGATTTCGCCCGGCAGCATCCAGCGCAGCAATTGCTCTTCACCTTCGGGCGTGGTCACGCTCACACGCAAACGCCCTTTGACCAGCAGCAAGGCCGTCGAGGTGGATTGCCCCCGGCTGAGCACCACCTGACCTTCGGTCCAGTGGCGCAACACGCCCACGCTGTGCAAGGCTTTGGCCGAGCGTGCCGTCAGGGCCGAGTTCTCGGCCCACACCTTGGTGAACACATCGGCATCCAGTGATTTGAAGACCGGTTCAAGCGCAGTGCCACGAGAGGGTTTGAAGGGGCGAGCGGGGGGCATGGGCATGGTGTCTGGCGTCGGGTTGTGCGAAGTTTTTTGAGTGCTTTCCCCTAAATTGTCACATCAGAAACAATTTGCCGTGCGCTTGCACCCTCAAATACACGACACCGAGCTTGACGGTGATCAAGTCACAGACCCCATCACGGAGACGACATGAAATTTTCTGCCCCTGCATTTCTGCGCACCACCCTCGGCGCCATCGCTCTGACCCTGGGTGCCAGCGCCATGGCGCAAACCCAAACCCTGCGCATCCAGGACTATCCGGGCCTGGGCAACATCATCACCCGTGTGGCTGCAGCCAACGGCTATTGCGAAAAGAACGGCCTCAAGTGCGAACTCAAGACCATCCCCGCAGGTCCTTTGGGTATCCAGACGCTGATGGCTGGCGACATTGACGTCGCTTTTGGTCCTTCTGAAGTCGTGATTCAGGCCGCCAACAAAGGCGCTGACCTCAAGATCATCGGCAACGCTGCACGCGACAACATCTTCTTTTTGATGGCCGGTGCCCACACCGAGACGCCCAACGCCGCCAAAGGCTACCCCGCCGTGATGGCCGACCTCAAGGGCAAAAAGATTGGCGTCACCGCCCGGGGCTCCGGCGCTGAATTCCAGTTGCTCGACCTGCTCAAGGGCGCTGGCTTGTCGGGCAGCGACGTGACCATCGTGCCCGTGGGCGCGCCCAACACCGCCTTGCCCGCCATTGCCAACAAGCAAATTGACGCCGTGATGCTGTTCGCCCCGATGGACGGGTTCTGCGCGGCCATGAAAGTGTGCCGCGTGATCGTGGACCCCCGCAAAGGCGAAGGCCCCAAGGAAATCACCCAACTCAACGGTGCTTCCGGCCCGATGACGGTGCGTGGTGACTTTGCGCAAAAGAACAGCGCCACGCTGGACGCCTTTGCCAAAGCCATGCGCGAGTCCGAAGCCTTCATCCAGAACCCCGCCAACTTTGCGGCCGTGCTCAAGGTCATCAACGACACCTTCAAGATTGAAGGCCCAGCGGGTGCAGCAGCGGTTGAGGCCTCTTTGCGCAACTCGATTGGCGGATCCAAATTCTCGCTGGACCCCAAAGCCTTGCAGCACGCGGCCGACTACCTGTTCAACACCAAGCAGATCGACAAGAACTTTGACACCAGCAAGATCTTGCAATTGCGCTGATCGCTGCACGACCTGACCCCCTGTTTGCATGAGCGGAGCACCTGAATTGAGCGCAACGTCCCTGGCCATCGCTGCCGATGGCGTGCATCTGAGCTTTGACGGCACCAACCAGGTGTTGTCCGATGTCTCGCTGCACGTCCGGCAAGGCGAGTTTGTCTCCCTGGTGGGCCCCAGCGGCTGTGGCAAGACCACGCTGCTGAACCTGGCCGCCGGGCTGGTGCCGCACACCGGCAAGGGCGGCTTGCAGGTGGGTGGGCAGGCGCCGCGTCAGGGCAACCCGCAGGTCGGCTACATGCTGGCCCGCGACAGCCTGATGCCCTGGAAAACCGCTTTGGGCAATGCCATGTTCGGCATGGAAGTGCGCGGTGTGCCGCGTGCGCAGGCCGAGGAGCGTGCCCGCGCCATGCTGCAAGAGGTCGGTCTGGCTGGTTTTGAAAACGCCTTGCCCAAGGCCCTGTCGCACGGCATGCGCCAGCGCGTGGCCTTGGCGCGCACCTTCGCCATGGGCTCACCGCTCTTGTTGATGGACGAGCCTTTTGGTGCGCTCGATGCACAAACCAAATTGCAACTCGAAGACCTGTTGCTGCGCCTGTGCCAGCAACACAAACAATCGGTGCTGTTCGTCACGCACGACCTGTCCGAAGCGGTGGCGGTGTCCGACCGTGTGGTCGTCATGACCTCGCGCCCCGGTCGCATCGTGGCCGACATCACCATCGACCTGCCACGCCCGCGCTCCATTCGCGAGCTGCAAAAAGACCCGCATTTCCACGAGCTGTATGCGCAGCTGTGGTCGCACCTCGAATCCGGCTGGAGCAAACATGAAGGCTGACACCCTGCGCTGGGGCGCTGCCCACATCGTCTTCATCGCCGTGCTGCTGGCGCTGGGCGAGTGGCTCACCGTCAACCGCTGGCTCGACCCGACCTTTGTCGGTCAGCCCAGCGGCGTCATTAAGTTTCTCTGGAACAACATCGCCACCGGCAAGCTCTGGACCGACCTGGGCTGGACCATGGCCGGCACGCTGATTTCGTTTGCGCTGGGCAGCTCGGCGGCCATGGCCGTAGGCCTGCTGTTTGTGGCCTTCCCCAAGGTCGAGAAATTCCTCGACCCCTACCTCAACGCCATGAACGTGATGCCCCGCATCGCCTTGGCCCCGCTGTTCATCTTGTGGTTTGGCCTGGGCCTGGGCTCCAAGATCGCAGTGGGTTGCAGCCTGACGTTTTTCATCGTGTTGTCGAGCACGGTGGCCGGCATTCGCGGCGTGAGCCAGGACCACGTCACGCTGTGCAAAACCCTGGGTGCGAGCGCCGTGACCACTTTCTTTCAAGTGACCTTGCCGGGCGCTGTGCCGGTGATTTTCTCGGGTCTGCGCCTGGGTCTGATCTACGCCATGTTGGGCGTGATTGGTGCCGAAATCATCGCCTCCGAAAAAGGCCTGGGCCAGTCTCTGGCCTACCTGGGCTCCACCTTTGAAGTCAATGGCGTGATGGCGCTGCTGCTGGTGCTGGCCCTCTTGGGCGTGGCCGTGGTGCGCACCATGACCTGGCTCGAAAAACGTTTGCTGCACTGGCAATGAGCCGGGCTGCTTTGACACATCAAGGAGAACAAAAAATGAAATTCCGTCACATCCAGGTCGACCCCATGACGCCCACCATCGGCGGCATGATCAGCGGCGTTGACCTGAACAACACACGCTCGGAAGACGTTTACGAAGAAATCAAGCAAGCCCTGTGGCAATACGGCGTGGTGTTCTTCCGCAAGCAGGCCCTGAAGCCCGAGGCCTACATCCGCCTGGGTCAGAACTTTGGCGAGATGGAGCAGCACGAGTTCTTCCCGCACATCGAAGGGCATCCGCAAATTCAGCTGATTTCGCACCAGGGCACCGAAGCCCCCGAGACCGACCGCTGGCACACCGACGTGACTTTCCGCAAGAAGCCCAACATGGTCTCCATCTTGCGCATCACCGATTTACCACCCGCAGGGGGTGACACCATGTGGATGCACGCCGGTGCGGCGTTTGACGCGCTCAACCCCGGCATGCAGCAGATGCTGGAGGGCCTGCAGGCCGATCACGATTTGCCCTGGCACTTCCGCCGCATCAACGCCAATGAACGCCTGGCGCAGCGTGCCTCGGCCAAGACGGGCCAGATGGTGCTGGCCAGCCAGCAAGAATGCAAGATGATCGAGAACACGCCCACGGTGACCCACCCGGCCGTGATCACGCACCCCTACAACGGCCGCAAGATTTTGTTCGTCAACTCGATCTGGACCAAGCGCCTGCTGGGCATGCACATGGACCTGTCCGAGGCGGTGCTCAACATGCTCTACGAATGGGTGAAAAAGCCCGAATTCATGGTGCGCTTCCGTTGGGAAAAAGACTCTGTGGCCATGTGGGACAACTGCGCCACGCAGCACTACGCCGTGTTCGACTACGCGCCGCACTACCGGGCAGGCCAGCGCATGACCTGCGGCAGCTTTGTGCCCACGCTCAACCCCGGTGCCGGTGCTGCTGCAGGCGGTCAGCCTTCGGTGATGCGCCAATTGCTCGACACCACCCGCATGCAAGCGGCCAGCCCAAGTGAGCAGCAGGCGGTGGAAGCCATCTTCAGCGCCCTGGAAAGCGTGGACCTGAACGCGGTGGCCAATGCGGCCCAACGCCGTTGAAGCCCGGGTTGCACCAAGCCATGAGTTCTCCAAGACCTCTCGATCTGGCCGACCACGACCTGGCCGCCTTGCAGGAGGCCCGCGACTTGCTGGGCCGTGCCCGGCAAGCGGCTGCTGAGCTGGCCCGCTGGACCCCCGAGCAGGCCAAGCAAGTGGCCAAGCAGGTGGCGGCCGCTTTGCTGCCGCGTGCCGAGTTTTATGCCGAGTGGGCCGTGCGCGAAAGCCGCATCGGCAAAGTCGCCGACAAGATCGCCAAGAACCAGATTGCTTGCACCCTCACGCCCACGGCTTGGGACAATGTGGCGCTCGGTGGTGTGCGCCGCAACGATGCGCTGCGCATCGTTGAGATCGGTCGCCCTGCGGGGGTGGTGGTGGGCTTGTCCAACTCCACCTCGCCGGTGGCCACCATCCTCTTCAAAACCATCATGTGCCTGATGACGCGCAACGCGCTGGTCATTTCGCCGCACCCGGTGGCGCTGGGCTGCTGCACCGCCGTGACGAACGAATTGCAAGCCGCCATCGAGGCCGCAGGCGGCCCCGCCCACGCGGTGCAAATTTTGACGCGCCCCACGGTGGAAGCCACAGGCGCCCTCATGCGCGACAGCCGCACCGACGTGATTTTGGCCACCGGCGGCACGCCCATGGTGCGCGCTGCTTACGGCTCGGGCAACCCCGCCATTGGCGTGGGCTCGGGTAATGTGCCGATTTATGTGGACGCCAGCGCCGACATCGAAGCGGCTGCCGCCCTCATCGTCAGCGCCAAAAACTTCGACCACGGCAGCCCTTGCTCGGCCCCTTCGGTGCTGATGTTGCACGCCAGCATCGCCACGCAGATGCAGCAAGCGCTGGCCCGCCAGGGCGCGCATGTGTGCTCTGAGCAAGAAGCGCTGCAAATTCAAAACCACGCCTTTCCCGGTGGCAAGTTCAACGGCAAAGTGGTGGGTCGTCCGGCGTTTGAGATTGCACAAGCCGCAGGCGTGCAGGTGCCGGTGGATTGCCAGGCGCTGGTCTGCCCCATCGCCCAGCCGCAAGCCGGCCATGTGCTGCTGAAAGAAAAACTCTCGCCGATTTTGGGTTGCGTGGTGGTGCAGGACATCGACCAAGCCATTGGCGTGGCGCGCCTCATGCTGCAGCACAGCGGCGCGGGCCACACCTCGGGCATCCATTCAGCCAGCGCCGAGCAGGCCGTGGTCTGGGGTGCGGCGCTCGACTATTACCGCGTGGTCGTCAATGGCTCCACGGTGCACGACAGCACCGGTGCCAACACCGGCTTGCCCTACACCTTCACCATTGGCACGGGTTACGCGGGCAAAAGCTCGGTGGACTGCAATGTCGGCCCCGAGCTGCTGGTCAACTGGAAACGCGTGGCCTTTCCGCTGCCCGGTGGCTGGGCCGGGGCCATGGCTTCGGGCGCGGCCACTGCGGCTGCTTCGGCCGGTGCCTCGCCTTCGCCACTGTCCACCCTCACGCCTGAACTCCAGGCCATGGTCCTGCGCATCGTGCAGGAAGAACTCGAACACCTTCGCTGAAAGCCCTTCATGTCCACTTTGCGCAGCTATATTTTTCTGGACCGCTTGCAGCCACAACTGATGTGTTTGCTGGGTTCCACCGCCCGAGGTTTCCTGCCACGCCACAACGACGCGGCCATGCTCATTGAAGTGGCCCCCGGCATGGACATCGAGTGGCTGACCGACATCGCGCTCAAGCACGACGACGTGAAGCCCGGTAACCTGGTGGTCGAGCGTCAGTTCGGCTATCTGGAGTTCCACGGCCAGTCATCTTCGTCGGTCAAGTCGGCCGGTGCTGCCGTGCTGGACGCCATGGGCGTGAGCGAGAAAAGCGTGCTCAAGCCCGAAATTTTGGCCTCCAAGGTGATTGACCGGGTCGACGGCTACCACGCGTTTTTGATCAACCGCAGCAAATCCGGCAGCATGCTCTTGCCCGGCGAGTCGCTCTACATCATGGAGATGACCACCTCGTCGTATGCCTTGCTGGTGGCCAACGAGGCCGAAAAAGCCGCCAACGTGAAACTGATCGATTGCCGCTTCATGGGCCCGGCTGGGCGGCTGTATCTGTCGGGCAATGCGTCGGACGTGCGGGCAGCTGCCGCCGTGGCCGAGGCCGTGATTCGCGACGCAGGAGGTGCTGCATGAGCGCAGACGCTTTGCGCGCACAAATTCGGGCGCAGGTGCGCACGGCCCTGGGTGCCAAAGCCACGGGCGCAGACACATCGGTGGCCGCGCTGATGCAGCGCTTTGAAGCCGGTTACGCCGCTGTGAATGCCGAGGCGATCGTGGCCTGCTTCGCTCCCGATGTGGTCTGGACCTTGCCCGACTCGCGTGTGCTCCACGGCCGAGAGGCTTGTCTCGCGTTTTTGAAAGAACGCTTTGCCAGCCCTACAGGCCCCCAGTTCTCGGACTCGCACATGAACGTGCTGGGCCAGACGGTGGTGCAAAACTACAAGGTGAGCGTGCCGCTGCCCGGCGGCAAGGCACTCACGCTGGACGGCACCGATGTGTACCAAATTCGCGATGGCCTGATCGCCCGCAAAGACGCTTACTGGAAGCAGATCGGTGCGCCCAAACCAGCAGCCCCTGCCGCTGCACCAGCGACTGCACCGCAGGGTGTGGTGGTGCCCTTGCGTGTGGGCACAGCCGCCCACGCACAAGCGCTGACCGATTTGTTCAAACGCCTGGCCGCCAGCCCGGCTTTGCTGCAGGCCGCGCAATCGGGCCTGCTGCGTTTTGACATGCGGGTGGACGAAGCGGCCGTCAAGGCGGTGGCTGCTGCTGCGCCTGCGCCGCACGCCGCTGCCGGTACGCCAGCCACGTCGGCCATGGCGGCTACCACCGCCACCGACCCGGCCGCTTGCTGCTCCTCGTGCAAAGAAGGCAAGGCCTGCGAGAGCAAGGGCGACACCTGCGACATGCACGACCATCCAAATGACGTGCCCGAACTCAAGGGCGTGATCGGCGAAAAACTGCTCAAAACCCTGCCGCCGAGCGTGAAAACCGTTCGGCTGCACCCCAAGGCGGTCATGACCCCCTTGGGCAAAGAAGCCCTGCGCAAGCGCGGCATCACCATTGACCGAGGAACCAAGCCATGAAAACAGGAACCGTGATCGGCCGCATCGTGGCCAGTAAACGCTTGCCCGAGTTGCCACCCGGCGCATTGCTGGAGGTGCAGCTGGACTACCCCAAAGACGTGGTGGTCTGCTTTGACCCCATGGGTTGCGGCATTGGCGAGCGCGTGATGATCACCATCGGCGCACCTGCGGCCTGGTGGTTCGCCCCGGCCCACCCGCGTGTGGTGGCCGATGCACTCATCATCGCGTCGCTCGACAACTACGACACCCCAACGCCGATGCGTTGAAACTTTTCCCTTCACCCTTTTCTTCAACCCTTTCTTTTTTTAACCCCTCAAGGAGACTCTCATGTCACAAGCCATCGGAATGATCGAAACCAAAGGTTATGTTGCTGCTTTCGCTGCCGCTGACGCCATGGTCAAAGCCGCCAACGTCAACATCGTTGGCAAAAAAGAAGTCGGTGGCGGTCTGGTTGCCATCATCGTTTCGGGCGACGTGGGTGCCGTCAAGGCCGCCACCGAGGCCGGTGCTGAAGCCGCAGGCGCGATTGGTGAAGTGGTGTCTTGCCACGTCATCCCACGTCCACATGCGGACGTGTCCAAAGCCTTCGACGGCAAGTGATCGCAGGCTGTTGCAGATAAGGAGGCCGCATGGCCACAACAAAAAAAGCCGCAGCGCCCACGAAACCGGCCGCTGAGCTTCGGGTTTACCTGACGCTCACCGACCTGCAGCCCCAGTTCTCCTCGTGGATGAGTTCGCCCTTGGGCGCTCGCGGCTACGTGGCGATGCAAGGCACCAACGCCTTGCTGGTGGAGATTGCCCCCGGGCTGTCCATCCAGCGGGTGATTGACCTGGCCCTGAAGGCCGAGCCCACGCTGGAGCCCGGCATCTTGGCCGTGGAGCGGCAGTTTGGCGTGCTGGAGTTGCACAGCAACGACAGCGCCGCCCTGCAGCGCGCAGGCCAAGTCATCCTGGACTGGATGGGGGCCAAGGCCGAAGACCAGCTGCGCCCGCAATTGCTCTACAGCGACATTCTGGAAAACGTGACCGATCAGCACGCCGTGCTGATGAACCGCACGCGCCAAGCCAGCATGGTGCTGCCCGGCGACCACATGCTGCTGATGGAAGTGGCCCCGGCCCTGTTTGGTGCTCACATGGCCAACGAAGCCGAAAAAGTCGCACCCGACCTGACCCTGGTCGAGTGCAGCATGATCGGAGCCAGTGGCCGCATGTACCTGACAGGCAGCATGGCCTCGCTTGAAAAAGCCAAGGCGCATGTGGAGCAGTTGCTGTCGGAGATTCCGGGCAGAGCTTGAGCGGGCTGATCTGTTCAGCGAACGTGGATCCCGGATCAAGTCCGGGATGACAAATATCTGTCACCCCGAACTTGATCCGGGGTCCATGCCTACCCTGCCAGCAGGCCTCAAATGGCAGGACTCAAAAAACCTTCACCCCCCACATACACCGGCGCAAACCCGCCGCCGGGTGTGCGGAAGTTGGTGGTTTGCCCCTGGTACAAACGGGCCGCCAGCGATTGCACATGGCCGCCGTACACGTAATTGCGCACATCGAACTTGAGCACCTGCCCCGACTCGCCCGCCGAGATGGTGCGTTCGCCCGGGGCCACCCAGGCTTGGGCGATGTAGCCCCCCGCTTTGATTTCGTCCCACACGCGGTGGGTCAGCTTGTCACCCCGGTAAGCCGCTTTGCCGCCATAGCCCGCAAAAGGCTTGAAGAAATAGCCCTTGCGTTGTGCCCAAAAGCGCTCGGCATTGTCCGGCGTGACCACTTCGGTCTGGGGAATGCCCTCCAGCAACACCGCCTGCGTGTCGGCAGGCACACCCATGGCCTGCAACGTTGGCGCGTGACACAGCAACGCCAGGTTGCGCTTGTCGGCCAACAGCGCATGGGCTTGCGGGTGCGGCGTCAACACCACCGCATCTTGCAAGTAAGCCTCACGCACATGCGCGTGTGCCGGCTCGGTCAGCGCAAAGTCGGTCAAGCGGTTGTAAACGAGGTCAATGGCCACGCCATCGCACCACAGCCGCTGATCGCGCCAAACCAGTTGTGACGGGTCGGCGATGAAGGCTTTGATGCCATGGCGCTGGAACAAGTTTTGAAACAGCAAAAACTCCGGGTACAGGTATTGCTGCGCGGGCAAGGTGTCCACAATCGCCACCGTCTGCAAGGGGCGTGAAGCTTGGCACAGCCGCCATTCGTTTCGAAACATGGCCACAAAGCTGGCTTCCAGCGCATCCGCCTGTGCAGCGGTGGGCACCCAATTTTCAATCTCCGGGCAGCAGGCCCGTTGCGCGCGCGCCAGCATGGCGTTCAGCAAAGCGCCGCCCGCGTTGGTGTTGACCTCGATCAGGCCAAAACCACCGGGGTCTTGGTGTCCCGCGTGCACATGAAAGTCGTAACCCATGAACACACTTTGTGCACGGGTCGGGTGCCGCGCAATCGGGTCCGAGCGCGACAACACCTCTTCACGGTAAGCGGGCAAGGCCACCACCGATTCCAGTGCGGTGATCAGGCGCGCCATGCGCTGAATCTGAGACGGTGCCAGCACCACCGGACGCGCAGAAAACATCGAGGGCAAGCGGTCGCGCACCAGATCCAGCAGCGCCGGGTTGCCCAGGCCTTCGGCCATGCTGCGCGCCAGGGCCTGATCGTCCAGGCTGATGCAAAAGCATTCGCTGTTGAAGTTGTCCGTGTTGATGTGTGCGGTGTTCACAGATGACCCTTCATGTGTTGCGCCCGCACCTTGAGCACAAGGGTTTTGATCGGCACGGGTACGGGCTCACACGATCTTACGCTCGGGGTGATCTGCCCAGGGTCTATACCTGGGGTGAAATCTGAAGGGCCTCTGTGTTTGTGAGCCACGCGTTGATTTCTGCTGCCGTAGGAGCCCACCCTGTGGGCGATGGGCGTGGAACACGCCCTCAACTTCGTCCGGCAAGCCATCGCCCTGCACGCCCATCGCCCACGGGGTGGGCTCCTACAAGAACCATTCCTTGCTGCTTGCTCAAGACTTCAAAGAGTTGGATCGATAGGGGAGATCGACCCCCGGGTCTCCGCTCTGTTTGACGGACAGCCTGGTGACAGGCGCGACTGTTGTTTCATCGGACAATGCGCGCACAACAACGGAGCCGATGGGCGAGTGCGCCTGGCCAAAGGATTCAAGACAATGACAGACATGCAAGCGATGGACATCGGCCTGGTGGGCCTGGGCGTGATGGGTGAAAACCTGGCCCTGAATTTGGAGCGCAACGGGTTTTCGGTCAGCGGCTTTGACCTGGACGCCACACGCCGCGAGAACTTTTCTTTGCGCACGCAGGGTCTGCGGGCGCAAGCTGCGTCGTCGCTGCCTGAACTGGTGGCCAGCCTGTCGGTGCCCCGGCGCATCTGGATGATGGTGCCCGCCGGTGCCGCGGTGGACGAGGTGCTGGCGCAGCTGCGCCCTTTGCTGTCGGCAGGCGACGTGCTCATTGACGGCGGCAACACGCTGTACACCGACACCCAACGCCGCATCGCTGCGCTGCAAGGCTCGGGCATTTTGTATGTGGGCGCGGGGGTCAGCGGCGGCGAAGAAGGCGCTTTGCGTGGTCCGGCGCTCATGCCCGGCGGATCACCTGAAGCCTGGCCGCTGATCCAAGACCTGATGCAAGCCATATCGGCCAAGGCCGAAGATGGTCAGCCCTGCTGCCAGTGGATGGGGCCGGGGGGCTCGGGCCATTTCGTGAAAATGGTGCACAACGGCATCGAATACGCCGACATGCAAATGATCTGCGAGGCCTACGCACTGATGCAAAGCCTGGGCATGACCGCAAGCGACATGGCCGCTGAATTCGGGCGCTGGAACGACGGCGAGTTGGGCAGCTACCTGATCGACATCACCGCACAAATTTTGGCCAAAACCGACCCCGAAACGGACGCGCCGCTGGTCGATGTGATTTTGGACACAGCCGAACAAAAAGGCACCGGCAAATGGGCCAGCCAGATCGCGCTCGACCTGGGTGTTGCCGCACCCACCATTGCCGAAGCGGTGTTTGCCCGCACCCTGAGCGCCATCAAGACCGAACGGGTGGCCGCATCGCTTGTGTTGTCGGGTCCGAGTGCGGCCAAGGCACCCGAGCGCGGTGCCATGCTGAGCAAGCTGCGCCGTGCCTTGCTGGCCGCCAAAATTTGCGCCTACGCCCAAGGCTTTGCCCTCTTGCGCGCGGCCGACCGCGAACACCAATGGCATCTGCCCATGGCCCAGGTCGCCTCGGTCTGGCGCGCAGGCTGCATCATCCGCGCGCACTTGCTCGAAGACATTCGCCGCGCCTACGCCCAACAAGCCGACCTGCCCAACCTGTTGCTTGACCCGCACTTTGCCCGCGTCATGGCCGACTGCCAGCAAGACCTGCGCGAAGTGGTGGCCATGGCGGCCTTGAGCGGCGTGCCCGTGCCCGCCTTCATGAGCGCCCTGAGCTATTACGACGCTTACCGCTCGGCCCGCTTGCCCGCCAACTTGCTGCAAGCCCAGCGCGATTATTTTGGTGCCCACACCTACCAGCGTACCGACCGGGCGGGGAAGTTTCACACCCGCTGGGGGGATTGAGCGATTGGGGTTGCGATTGGTTTGGTGGTGCGGTCAGGGTGTGCTGAGCGAGCGCTTGATGGGTTTTGAGAGGCAAATGACGGGTTCAGGCTGGGAAGAGTCGTTGTGGCGATCTCAAGCAGTACATGGCGTCCATTTTGAGATATCGTGCTTCTCAAATATCTATATCGTTGTGTTTCAAGGTCATTAGCCGATTCAAATTTGCTCAGGCAAACGTTTGAATTCGCTAATTAAAATTTCGTTTGAAGCAACTGCAATCGTGCTCGTTGCGCACCATCTCTTATGAACGCTGTATCACTGCCCGTGAAAAAGCATTTTGCTGCGCCCATGGACAAGTAGGGTTGCATTGCCTGCACATCACGGATGCCGCCAATAATGAATGGTTTTTGAGCTAAGCGACAAGCGTTCGATACCTCAGTGTAAAGTTCTAAAAGCCTCGGATGACCGTATTCGCCTGGAATGCCTATTGATGCAGTCAGATCAGCACTACCAATTTGAATGGCATCAATACCGCTTGTCCGGACAATTTCTGTCACGTTTTGAATGCCTTCCACGCTTTCTATCATTGCAATGAGAAGGGTATTGGCATTGATGGATTGCGTGAGATTGATTCCCGAAAGTTCATGAAACCTAGGATCTATGGGCATTCCCAGTGAGCGTTGTCCTTCAGGATGGAGCAAAGCAGCAGATACCAATTCCTCAGCTTGGTTTGCATATCTGACGTCTGCCAACATAATTCCGTGACCGCCTGAGTCGATGATTCGCCCAATCAGTGTTGGATCCAAATGCGGAATTCTGGTCAGAGCGGTTAGTCCAGCATGTGTAGCTGATTGATAAATATTAGCTGCGCTAGACAGCTCTGTAGCGCTGTGCTGAATGTCGATGTAAATACCCTGATAGCCAGCAGACTGTGCAATGCCCACAATGCCCGCGTTTTGAACAGAGCGCACAGCGAAGACGAAACACGGCTGATTTTCTATCAATAATTTTTTAAGTGGATTGATAAGCATCTTGGTTATGTTGAAGAGGTGTGCAATGTAAAAAGCCGGGCTTGCCCGGCTTTTGTGACATCAGATTTCCCAGTCAAGGGCTGTAGCGAGTGCGCGCCCCATGATCCATTCTTTGTCCTCTGAGTTGAGAAAACTCAAAGCCTCAGTAAAAAGCTGAATGTTCTCAGCGTACGAGCAAGTCAGGCGCGTCTTGTCGCTGCCCCACATCATGCGCTGTGGCCCGAATTGGTCGTACATGGACCGAATGTGACTGTGCAAATTCTTGAAGGGGTAAGCCTCTGTGCTGAAGCAGGGAAGCGAGGAAACCTTCACGCCTACATTTTTGTACCGTGCTAAAGCCAGCAAATCAGCCTTATCGGCCCATGCACCCTCATCCTGTGCGCCACGAGGATGTCTGCCAGCGTGATCGATGATCAGTCGCAAATCTGGGAACTGAGCAAGGATAGGCTCAAAACCAGCGATGTTGCCTGGAATGTGTGCCATGACAGGCAAACAAGTTTCCTCGGCAATTTCCCAAACCCATTTGTATTCGGTATTGAGCAAATTGACCCAGGGCGAGCCTTGGATGAAGAAGCGCGCACCGGCCATACCGGGTTGATCTCGCCATGTTCTAAGGCGATGGGGTGCATCTGGCGCTTCAAAGTTGAATCGCCCCATGACGGCAAAGCGTTTGGGTTGCGCTACCGCTGCATCTTGTGAATATTGGTTGTCCCAACCGTTCCAGCTTGGTGGAACCAGCACGGCACCTTGAACGCCGTGTTGGTCCATCAGCGTCGTGGCCTGTTCAGTGGTGAACTCGGGACCATGAACGGGCGTTGCACCATCGGGCCATGGCCGCGTAGGCGTGTTGGGATAAAAGCAATGCAATTGTGAATCGATTATTTTCATTGGTTTCCTTGTGGTGAGTGTTTAGTTGCATGCGTTTTGGGCGCAAATTCGAGTGAGAAGTGGAGGCCATGTCTCGAAATCTCTCTTGAGTTGTTCCTCAAAGGCTTCGGCATTGCCCTTCATGGCCACCAAGCCTTGTGAGCTCAGTGTCGCTGCGAAATTGGGATTGGCTTTGACTTTCTCAAGGGCACTGCGAAGATTGGTTATGACTGCCGAAGGAGTGCCTTTGGGAGCGAAGAGGGCATACCAAGTGTCGAGTCTGACTTTGGGTAATCCCAGCTCCGCAGTTGTCGGAACATCGGGCAACATGGAACTACGTTCAGCGCTGGCGATGGCCAATGCACGAATGCGGCCACCATTGATGAATGGTTTGAGCAATGTGAGGTCTGCAAGTGCAAGGTCAACCGAGCCGGCTATCAAGTCGGTCATTGCTGGAGCTCCACCTTTGTACGGGATGTGATTCAGCGCGATTCCGGCCTCACGTTCAAGCAGTACGCCTGCGACATGCAAGGTCCCACCAATGCCTGCTGATGCGAATGCAATCTTGTTGGGACTGGCCTTTGCAGCTGCAATGATGTCCTTCAGCCCGGCAGCTGCGAAGCTGCTGTTCATGGCGATGACTGTTGGTGCGTAACCCACTGCACCTAAGGGTACAAGGTCTTTGCTGGCGTCATATTTGATCTTGCCGTGGTAGACCACTGAAGGAAATACGATGGAGCCCAAGCCCCCCATGACCAGTGTGTATCCGTCTGCCGATGCAGCAGCGACTGATCCGATGCCCAAGGTGCCGCCCGCGCCAGCCCTGTTGACCACGATCACGGCCTGTCCCAAGTCTTGTTCAAGCACTCTGGCCAGGGACCTTGCGACGACATCACTCGTGCCTCCTGCCGCAAAGGGAGAAACGATCGTTATGGGCTTGCTCGGGTAGCTTTGTGCATGGGCACTGATGATGGGCCATGAGATTACTGCCACCACCAGCATCCCCAGCTTCTTGAGCCAGTTCGAGCATATAAATCTTTGCATTGTTGTCTCCATTTCGATGTTGTGTAAGTGTAATCCACTATTAAAAGAAAAACAATTTTTCTTTCATAGATGGAAATTATATATACAATGCGATCTGGAGATTGTCAAAAAATGGAGATCTGGTGATGAAAAATCTGTCAAGAAGGACGTGCCTGAGCGCACTGGCATTGACACCGTTTGCTGGTTTTGCCCAAGTTGGAAATAGCTATCCGGCGAAACCAATACGACTGGTGGTTCCCTACCCGGCAGCAGGGGGAAATGATGTTCTGGCGCGCGGCTTGAAGACCCATTGGGAACGTGTTTGGACGCAGCCTGTGTTGGTAGATAACAAGCCCGGTGGCAATGGAGCATTGGGTACTGAGATCGTGGCAAAAGCGCCTGCTGATGGCTACACCTTGCTGATGGGGAGCATTGCAACGCATGTGATCGGGCCGTTGCTGAAAAAGAAGAACTCCCGCTATGACCCCGTGAAAGACTTCACGGCGATAGCGATGGTTGGCAATACACCGCTGATTCTGACTGTGCACCCTTCAGTCAAAGCCAACAATTTGCGGGAATTTATAGCGCTTGCCAAAACGCAAAAAGAAGGAATTAGTTACGCGTCGGTTGGCAACGGGAGTGCCGGACACCTTGCTGGGGTGATGTTTGAACAAATGGCGAGTGTGGACATGATGCATGTCCCATACAAGGGTATTTCACAGGCATCTACTGAGCTAGTTGGGGGTGTCGTCAACGCAGCATTCAGCAACGTCCTGAATGTGCTGCCTTTGATCAAAACAGGCAAGCTACGCGCCTTGGGGGTCACGGGTTCAAGCGCACTCAGCATACTGCCAGATGTGCCGCCCATCTCGCAAGTTTTACCAGGTTATTCCGCTGAGTTGTGGTGGGGCTTGTTTGGTCCGGCTGGGATGCCCATCGAGGCCGTTCGAAGGATAAATGTTGAATCGAATCGTTATCTCGAATCGGCGGATGCCAAGAAGAAGTGGGCCGAAGACGGCATCACCTTGACGCCGATGTCGCAAGCTGATTTTGTCCAGCATATCGCCAAAGACACTGTGCGCTGGGGCGATTTGATTCAGGCACGCAAAATTTCGGAGGAATCTTGAAAAAAGATCGAACAGGCGATTTGTCCCAATGGGTAGCAGATTTTGTGTGTTCTGACGCATGCCCAACTGGTGTAGCGTTGGATCGCGCAAAAATTGTATTTTCTGACACGGTGTCCGCCACAGTGGCTGGTGCCACCAGTGATGTCGTTAAGCCTCTGATGGCTTATCTGGATGCACAGCAAGTTCGGCATGCCGACAAGATTGTGCTTGGCACCCAAATCAAGTCATCGGCGGAATTGGCTGCCATGGTGAATGGCACCATGGCGGCAGCGCTGGAGTTTGATGATGTGTTGTCGCTCATGCCCGGCCATCCCAGTGCTGTTGTGATGGCAGCGCTGATGGCGACAGATGCTGCGCTCGATGCATGCGGCGAAGACGTGCTGAATGCATATGCTGTTGGGGTTGAAGCCGGTGCACGTATTGCCCAAGCCATGACGCTGGACCACTACAAACGAGGGTTTCATGTGACCGGCACGATTGCTTTGTTTTCTGCTGTGGCGGCCTTAGGTCGAATTCAGAAGCTGTCACCCGAAATGCTCAAACGCGCCATCGGTTTGGCCGCCTCTATGTCCAGTGGAATTCAAGGTAATTTTGGAACCATGACCAAACCACTTCACAGCGGATGGGCAGCCAGAAATGCAATTGCTGCTGTACATCTGGCGACCAGTGGTCTGACTGCTTGTGAAAGCATATTTGAAGCAGAGGGCGGATTTTTTTCCTCCTACGGCAGTGATTCCTCCAACCAAGAGCGCATCCCAAAAGCGTTTGGAGCGCCATGGATATTTGAAGAGCCTGGTGTCACTTTAAAGTTGTTTCCGTGCTGCTATGCCAGTCACAGGGGCATGGATGGGCTACGTGATTTGATGACAGATTTGAACATTCAGTCAAATGACATTCGAAAAATTGAATGCCTCACGCCACCAGGTGGGTTGATCCCATTGAAATTCGATCGGCCGGTAACGCACTTTGAAAGCTTGTTCAGTTTTCCCTATGCGCTGGCAGTGACCGCTCTGGATGGAATGCCCGGTTTGAAATCCTTTCAACAAAACCGTGTCACATCGCCTGATGTCGCTCAAATGCTGAAACGTATCACGGTGACCGAGAGCATGGACTGCGTTGCCGATCACTCTGATTTCGAAGCAAAAAGTTACGGAAGTCGCGGTGAAGTTCGCATTCGCGTGGACACCATGGACGGCCGGCAGATGTCTAAAACAATACCCTTTGCACCAGGCCACCCCTTGAGGCCTATGACTTGGGTCCAAGCAGAAGCGAAGTTTATAGGTTGCCTGGAAGCCGCAGGATTCTCCAAAGAGTTCGCTGAAAAAACATACCCACAAATTCGCCATATGGAAAGGCAACCCAGTTTTGGCGAATTTGTGGCCTCTTTATCTTTAACCAAGGACAAACATGAAATTGAAATACAGCCCTAACTCGCCCTATGTTCGCAAAATTGTGGTCATTGGAATAGAGCTCGGAATTGATGAAAAAATCGTTCGGGAAACCTTGACGCTATCTCCCTATGAGCCCAATCCAGATGTGACGGCCATCAATCCGCTGGGGAAAATACCTGTTCTTGTCGATGATTCTGGTTTTTCCATGTTTGACTCCACGGTCGCTTGCGAATACTTGAGTGCAAGCGTTGGCGACCAGCAATGGTTCCCGAAAAATGGACGAGCACGCTGGCATGCGCTGCGTTGCAATGCTTTGGCCAACGGCATGTTGGAGGCAGCTCAACTCGTGCGTTTTGAATCAACGCGCCCGGAGCCATATCGTTACGAAAAGTGGATCGAGGCGCAGCTCGGAAAAATCACCAGAGGGTTTGATTTTCTGGAGAGTAATTTGCCAGCTCAGGATGACATTGGTGCCGTTGCTGTTTCATGTGCGATTGGTTGGCTTGATTTCCGTTTTCCCGAATTGGCATGGCGCGATAAATGCCCTGCGTTGACGGCATGGTTTGAAGAGTTTTCAAAGCGCCCCAGCTTTTCCAACACACGCCATCCAGGCCAATGACATTTAAGGAATAAACCATGAGCCGCGAACAAGTTCTCAAAGATTACGAAGAATACAAGGCAAACGGACGTGTCTGGGGGCAAGTCCCTGTTGACCGAATTTCAAAAATCAAGTTTCCTCGTCCAGCCAAGTCCGTGATTGATCGTTACATGGCGTTGCCAGATTTGACGACTACCGTCTCTGACTTGCTGGACAGTTATGGCATCAACGGTGTCGTACCTGCAACGTACATCAAGCCGTTGATTGAAGGCAAAAAAATTGTAGGCACTGCTGTGACACTGCGTTCCATGCCTGAAAAGAAGACGGCCACCCAGGGTTCAATCGACAAAGAACCTATCAAAATGTCCACGCGCGAGATCTATTACTTGTCAGAACCAGGTGATGTTCTGGTCGCAGATTTCGGTGGAAATCTGGATGTTTCGAACATGGGCGGTCAGTCTGCGCTGGTGGCAAAAACATCTGGGCTGATCGGTGCGATTGTGAATGGTGCTATCCGCGACGTGCCTGCTATTCGTGAGATTGACTTCCCTGTTTGGTCTGCTGGTGTTACCCCTATCACAGGAAAATTTCGGATGGAGGCCATGGAAATCAATGGCCCAGTCCGTCTCAAAGACATCGTCATTTACCCGGGTGATTTGATTGTGGCGGATGACAGTGGCACATGCGTAGTTCCTGCTGATCGAATCGAGCAATTGATTGATGAGGCGGAAACGATCGGCAATGCTGAGGACACAATGCGGGAACTCATTGTGACAAAAGCACCAATTTCCGAATTGAGACCACTGTTTCGTAAACGCTACGACTGATCGACATGAAAAAAATCACCGCCTGCATTGTCGGTTTTAGCATCTACAGCTATCTGTTCATTTCTGCAGTTCATGCTGCAGACCTGTACCCCAGCGCACCAGTGAAAATTGTGGTGGCTTATGCCGCGGGCGGTGGAACAGACTCAATTGCACGAGCCATAGCGCAACCTTTATCGGCAAGATTAGGACAACCCGTCATTGTTGAAAATAGGCCTGGCGCAGGGGGTAGCCTTGGGACTGCAGCAGGGGCTGCAGCTTCTGCTGATGGTTATACCTTTGTTATGGGCAGCAATGGCACCATGGTGTTGAACCCTTTGCTGTATCCCAACATCAAATACCAGGTCGATCGTGATTTTGTCGCTGTTGCGGGCATCACTTCCATCCCATATCTGATCGCTTCGAACCCACAAGTGGAAGCCACAGACATGAAAAGTTTGGTGACTCTGGGTAAAAAGCAAAAGCTTACATTTGCATCTCCTGGCAATGGAACGACCAACCATCTGGTGGGGGTGTTGTTGGAAAGCATGTCCAAAGTAGACATGCTCCATGTGCCTTACCGTGGAGCCTCACTTGCCATGAATGATGTCGTGTCAGGTCAGGTTAATTTCTTATCCGGCGATCTCTCGACGTTGATGCCTATGGTCACGGCCGGAAAATTGCGTCCTTTGGCCGTGACGGGGCTGCAACGAGTCACCGCATTACCTAACGTACCCACGGTTGCGGAATCTGGTTTTCCTGGTTTTGAAGCGACTGGTTGGTTCGGATTGTTTGCCCCTAAAGGGACATTCGTCCAACACACTGACAAAATTTCCACTGAAATTGCACATGTCCTTAAGGACCCTCGGGTGACGCAGCGTCTTCGGGATTTGGGGGGCACACCTCTGACATTAAATCCCGATCAGTTGAAGGAATTGGTGAAATCCGAAACACAAAAATGGCGGAAAGTTGTGGTGGACCACCGTATAACAGCGGATGCATTACAGTGAATTTTTTGAGCAGCGCAGTACAGACTGCATTGATTGGTAGTGCCAGTGTCCCGGCATCCGATGGCCGGTTTTTCACTGTTTTTAATCCATCCAGCGATCAGGTTATTGCACAAGTTGCAGATTGCGGAGCAACAGAAGCGGAATCTGCACTCCATGCAGCCAGTGTGGCCTTTGATGGTTGGTCGATGCGGACTGCAGCAGACCGAGCCACATTGCTCATGCAGTGGCATGGCTTGCTGGAGATGCATGCAGAGGCAATCGCCCAGTTGATCACTGCGGAGCTTGGGAAGACGTTGAAGGACAGTCGATCCGAAGTTAATTACGGTAATGCGTATATCAAATGGTTTGCAGAAGAGGCTCGTCGCAGTTACGGTGCAATCATTCCTTCGCCTGTGAAGGGGCGCGAACTCAAAGTCGTTCATGAGCCTGTTGGGGTGGTTGCAGTTATCACTCCCTGGAATTTCCCATTCGCCATGCTGGCCCGGAAAATTGCACCGGCGTTGGCCGCTGGCTGCACCGTCGTTGCGCGTCCTGCGGAAGATACACCTTTGACTGGACTTTTGATGATCAGACTGGCGTTGGACGCCGGTATTCCTCCTGGCGTGATCAATATGGTGCCTTCTTCTAGGGAAATGGTGACAGAGCTTACCGATGTGTGGATGCAATCAGAAAAGGTAAGAAAAATTTCGTTCACAGGCTCAACACCCGTTGGTAAGGGAATTGCGCAAAGAGCGGCAGCTACGTTGAAACGTTTGTCTTTGGAGTTGGGGGGCAACGCACCATTCATCGTGTTTGACGATGCCGACATTGATTTGGCTGTGAAAGGCGCAGTGGCCGCCAAATTTCGAAACAGTGGACAAACATGTGTCAGTCCCAACCGTTTTTTTGTTCATGCAGCTTGTCACGAGGCTTTTGTTTCGAAGTTGGTGAGCGCTGTCAAGTTGCTTCAAATTGGTGATCCTTCTTCAGGCAATACCGACATCGGGCCACTTGTTAATCTTTCGGGTATCCAAAAAGTTAAGCGGCATGTTTCCAATGCTGTTGAGCATGGGGCGTCTATCCTTGTGGGTGGTCTGTCTTTACCGGAAATCGGCACCAATTACTTTCAGCCTACGGTCCTGGATGGTGTGAATGAATCCATGGCTATTTTTCAGGAGGAAACTTTTGGACCCGTCATTGGCTTGATGAAGTTCACCGACGAAACACAGATGCTCGACATTGCCAACCGATCCAGTGCAGGCCTGGCCGCCTATTTTTACAGCCAGAACTCATCCCGAATTGCGAGGGTTTCGAAAGCACTGAAAGTTGGGATGATTGGTATCAACGAATCATTGATATCTACCGAAGTCGCTCCATTTGGTGGCATCAAAGATTCGGGCTACGGTCGTGAAGGCTCATACTTGGGACTGCAAGACTATCTTGAGACAAAATATATGTGTGTCGGGGGCCTAGACCTCTAAGAAGTTATTCATTTCTGGCGGACGCCTCTAAAGAAAATCTACAAAAAAATTAAACATGCTGCAGAAATCAGTTAAAACCTCGGCTAACAAACTTGCTGAAAAAAAGGTCGCCGCCACTCCTGTTGCACCGAAAAATCTAGAGGAACTTGCCATAACGCCAGCTTTGATTCAGCCAAATCAAGAGGCATCGCCTGTCAGCGCTTTGACGCGGCTCCTTCAAATAGTGGATTTGTTCACGCTTGAGCGCCCCACCATCCGGGTCGAAGAAGTAGTTAGCAGTTTCAATATCGTTCAGTCAACCGCTTATCGCTACCTCAAGGAACTGTGTGATGTGGGCTTGCTTGCTCAGCAGGGTAAGGGGGTTTACTCGCTTGGTCGTCGCATTGTCGAGCTTGATAGACTTTTGCAGCTGTCAGATCCATTGCTGCTTTCCGGCCGTGAAGTGATGGATAACCTAAAGGGTTTTGCACAAAATAGAGCGTTCTTCCTTTGTGCGTACTATAAAGATGCCGCACTTTGTGTCTACAAAGTTGGACCAGATGAAATCTCCTATAAAGGCAGCCAAATCAAGATTCTTCGAGGCCGTGGAACGGTGTTCCCGTTGTTCAGTGGTGCAGGATCACAAGCCATTCTGGCCAGCTTGCCGCCGCATCAAATTAAGTCGCTTTACCTGACCAACGCTGCCCAAATTGCAAGCGCTGGATTGGGTGCGACATGGAAAGATTTCAGGACGGCCTTAAGTGATATCCGTAAACAGGGTTTTGCGCAAACCATTGGCAAGATCAACCCTGGACTGCACAGCCTGGCTGTACCTATTGTGCGACCTGACGGAAAAGTAGCGGGCAGTCTCCTCATGGTTGGGGCTTCGGTGGCTTCAGAAATGAAAAAAGCCGTTGAATTGGTTCCAACACTCAGCGCCAAGGTCGAGCAAATTACCGCTTCACTTTTAGATCCAAGTTGATCCGACTCTGAGGTTCAAGATGGAGGCGCTTTAGGCGCCTCTTGTTATTTCAATCAAGCAGAACGCGAGATCGTGATGGTCGCAATGGATTCCTGTTGCAAAAATCCTAAAACCTAGTGTTTTCCACTATGAATGGATAAATAAATTTTCTCTTAATAAGAGAAAAATCAAATTACACTATAGCAAGAATGCTTTTAAAGCATTTCGTCCGCATGAGACCGGAAAAAGGCTCTTTTTCATAAGGAAACGTCAAGTGAAACGCTCAGTTCTTGCACTCTCAATGGCCTGCCTGGCTGGATATGCCTCGGCACAGTCTTCTGTCACGATTTACGGTATCGCAGACACCATGCTCACAAGAGGTACTGGATCTCTGGCTAGCAAAACCGGTTTGGGTTCTGGTGGCAATATGACATCTCGATTCGGATTCAGAGGTATTGAAGATCTAGGTGGCGGCATGAAAGCTGGCTTTGACCTCGAAGCACAGATGTTTGTTGACAGCGGGGATGGCCAACCAAGCAACACAAATAACCAAGCATCGGGTACGAGTTCAACAAGTACGGGTTTTACGTTTGCACGCCGTTCTACGGTCAGCCTGCATGGCGCTATTGGCGAGCTGCGAGTGGGACGCGATTTCACGGCACACTACCGCAATCGTGTGGAAGTTGATCCTTTCGGGAACGCCAGTGTCGGCGCGATTCAGCCGTTTGCAGGCTCAATTGGTGGTCCAGTCAGTACGCGTGCTTCCAACATGGTCGGTTATTTTCTGCCAACCAATGCCAGCGGTATCTATGGTCAGGTTCAGTATTACCTTGGGGAAAATGCGAGCGGTACGGTCCAAGCAGATGACGGAACCGGTATCACAGTCCGTGTAGGGTACAACAACGGCCCGCTGAATGTTTCATTGGCATCCGGTCGAACCCAATATGCAACCACCGCGACAGCGGGAGATATTGAAACTACCAACTTGGCTGTGCAATACCAAATGGGTACATTCCGTTTGATGACGGGTGTATACCGTGATGTTGTGAACCGTACTGCGCCACTTACGGCTGAGGGCTGGACTCTGGGTGGTATCCTGACTGTAGGTGCAGATCAAGTGAAAATTGCCTTATCTGAATACGGGACAAACGCCAAAGGCGATCCTGCAGCCAAGAAGCTGTCTCTCGGCTACGTGAAAAGTTTGAGCAAGCGAACAGCCCTCTACACAACCTGGGCACGTGTGTCGAATTCAGGAGGCTCAACTGCTGCATTGAATGGCTCAACAACAGCCGCTAACGCCGGATCAACAGGTTATGATTTTGGTGTTCGCCATCAGTTCTGATTTATATGATCTGAACTTATAAAAGTTATCCAAGGCTTATCAGCCAGCAAGAAGTTGCTGGCTTTTTTTATTAATCTGTTGTTAACTTTTGGCATGTATTGAGGTGCTAAAAATTATGTCCCGCCCAATGTGCGACAGTCGGTTATCGCTGCAAACCCGCCGCACAAGATCTTGATTCTGAAGTTGCGCTAACCCTGGTTACAAAACCAGAACAAACCCACACAAGCCAGTCGCATGTAACAAAGTTTCATAAATTCGCATACGATGGTTACATCGGCAGCGGCCCGCCGGGCGCGCTGTCATTGAAACCTCCAACGAAAGTGAGACTCCCATGACCACCCGTATCGGTATCAACGGATTTGGCCGCATTGGCCGCATGGTGCTGCGTGCAGCGGTGCAAAACTTCAACGACATCGAGATCGTGGGCATCAACGATTTGCTCGAACCCGATTACCTGGCCTACATGCTGCAGTACGACAGCGTGCATGGCCGCTTCAAGGGCACGGTGGCCGTGGACGGCAACACCTTGGTGGTCAACGGCCAGCGCATTCGCCTGACGCAAGAGCGCGACCCGGCCCAGCTGAAGTGGAACGAAGTCGGTGCCGATGTGGTGATCGAAGCCACCGGCCTGTTTCTGGACAAAGACAGCGCGGGCAAGCACCTGGCCGCAGGGGCCAAAAAAGTCGTCATGTCAGCGCCTTCGAAAGACGACACGCCCATGTTTGTGTACGGCGTGAACCACGCGACCTACGACGGGCAAGCCATCGTCAGCAACGCCAGCTGCACCACCAACTGCCTGGCCCCCATCACCAAAGTGCTGCACGACAAGTGGGGCATCAAACGCGGCTTGATGACCACCGTGCACGCGGCCACCGCCACCCAAAAAACCGTGGACAGCCCGAGCAACAAGGACTGGCGCGGCGGGCGCGGCATTCTGGAAAACATCATCCCCAGCAGCACGGGCGCAGCCAAGGCGGTGGGCGTGGTGATCCCGGCCATCCAGGGCAAGCTCACGGGCATGGCGTTTCGCGTGCCCACCTCGGACGTGTCTGTGGTGGACCTGACGGCCGAGCTGGAAACACCCGCCACCTATGCCGAAATTTGCGCCGAGATGAAAGCGCAAAGCGAAGGCGCTTTGAAGGGTGTGCTGGGCTACACCACCGACAAAGTGGTGTCGACCGACTTTCGCGGCGAGGTGTGCACCAGCGTGTTTGACGCTGATGCAGGCATTGCGCTGGACAGCACCTTCATCAAGGTGGTGGCCTGGTACGACAACGAGTGGGGTTACTCAAACAAGTGCCTGGAGATGGCGCGGGTGGTGGGGCGCTGAGGTAGATGTATCCACCCGCATGTCGCCCGACATACGCGACATGCGGCATGACGGTTCAAGCCGCTATTTCGTCGGCCCTGCAAAACTCCTGCAACCCGCATGAATGCTGGTGATCTGGGGTGAATCCGGATGGTCAGAACTCTCAAATAGATATTCAATGTAGGCTGTTTTCTGGGAGTTTTTGAAAGCAGCGC
>Ga0255139_1000089_pt1 | contig 33921 bp, 35 predicted proteins | sample Law_Colum_RepB_8_FD_188549 | JGI IMG/M metagenome (GOLD analysis project Ga0255139, IMG submission 188549) | Freshwater microbial communities from St. Lawrence River, New York, United States - Law_Colum_RepB_8d | ecosystem: Environmental > Aquatic > Freshwater > River | place: USA: New York...
AGTGAGCCGGATAGCTTGTGGGAAACCGCGGCAAAAAGTGCGGCTCGCGCAGCCAGCTCCGAAGTTGGCCGTAAAATTGGCCGAGAGCTTTTGCGGGGCCTTTTGGGCTCGTTTAGTCGTCGTTAATGGAAATCATGTATTGTGCTTAATGTTCAGCCCGTGGCTTTTGCCTTGGATGAAGTGGAGTTTCTGGCTATCCGAGCGCAGGGCGCGGGCGGGCAAAACGTCAATAAAGTGTCTAACGCGATTCACTTGCGCTTTGACGTGGCGGCGTCTTCATTAGCGGATGAGATTAAGCAGCGGATTCTGGCTTGGTCAGATCAGCGCATTAGCCGAGAAGGCGTGATCGTTATTAAAGCCCAGCGCTTTCGCAGCCTAGAAAAAAATCGCGAGGATGCGATTCAGCGCCTTCACGAGTTACTTGCCGAAGCTAATCATGTGCTGCCCCATCGAACCCCCACGCGGCCAACGCGAAGTGCGCGTCGGCAACGGGTTGATAGCAAAGTGCAACGCGGTCAGGTAAAAGTCTTACGCAGTCGAGTGCTTGATCATTAAGTAACAGCGCTGCTTACTCACAACCGGAATAAGCAAGTTCTACGCGACGATTTTGCGACCAAGCGGCTTCATCTGAGCCAAGAGCTACCGGCTTTTCTTCGCCATAGCTCACCACTTGCAGCTGCGTAGGTGTCACGCCTGCGGCAGCGAGGAAGGTGGCAACCGCATTGGCGCGGCGCTCGCCAAGCGCGAGGTTGTAGTCGGCGGTACCTCGCTCATCCGTATGGCCGGTGATTTTCATTTGCACACGTTGATTCTGTTGCAGCAGCAGTGCATGCGCGGCCAGCACGCCAGAGATTTCACTGTTCAGATCGTGCTTGTCGGTAGCGAAGGTAAAAAGGCTTTGTGTAACGGCCGTTTGTTGGGGTGCCTCGGGCAGGCGTGCGGCCAATGCCGTTAAGGCTGCGGGTGCACAGCCGCGGTCTGCCGGGCGATTAATTTCCACCGTATTATTAACAACAGACGGTGCTAGAGGACCAGTCGTCTCAGGTTCGCTAATCGCTGTTGAGTTGCCTTTGAGCAAACGATCTAGGGTAGAACAGCCACTGAGACTGATGAGTGCGGTGCTGAGAACCGCCAGAGCCACTACATTTTTCATATGTTCCATCCGTTTAAAAATACGATTTAGCGCAAAAAAGGTGACCATACAGGGCCTTTAATTTCACCTTGCTGGGTGGGGATTCGCCACTGAGTTTTACCGTCAATGGATTGCACGCGAAGGCCGCGGCCGCCACCTTGTCGACTGCCATAAACCAGCAAGCGACTGTCGGGGGCAAAGCTGGGTGAGTCGTCCAGACTGCTCTCACTGAGGATGTCGGTAGTGCCGGTATTGAGGTCGCGCACGGCGAGACGGTAGCGGCCATCGCCAGAGTCATGAACCATCGCCACAAAGCGTCCATCGGGGCTAGGCGCGGCCTTGGCATTGAAACGACCCTCGAATGTCAGGCGCTTGCTCTCACCGCTGGCGATATCCAGACGATAGAGCTGTGGCCTTCCCCCGCGATCAGACGTAAAGATAATTTGCTGGCCGTCCTGTAACCAGCGCGGCTCGGTGTCGATGGCGGGGTTGTTGGTGAGTCGAGTCAATGCCTGTGTGGCGATGTCCATGACATAAATTTCGGCATTACCATCTCTTGATAGCGACATCAGCAGGCTTTTTCCATCGGGAGACCACGATGGGGAGCCGTTGACGCCTTCAAAATTGGTTAGGCGTTTACGCTCTCGCGTTTGCAAGTTTTGGATATAGATTTGCGATTGGCCGGTCTCAAAAGACACATAGGCCATGGATCTGCCCTCGGGCGACCACGTCGCGGACATGATGGGCTCATTGGAGTCCAGCAAACGTGTGCGGCGAGCGCCATCAATATCGCTGAGCTCGAGCCGATAGCGACGCTTGCCATCGCGTTCATACACATTGATGTAGGCAATGCGGGTGGAGAAGATGCCTTTTTCCCCGGTGAGCGTTTCAAAGACTCGATCGCTAATGTAATGACCAGCATCTCGCCACCGGGAACTGCTGACGGTAAAGCGCTCGGCCAGAAGCGGAGCAGCACTATCGCGACGCAAGAGCTCGTAGTTAAAGCTGAGTTTGCCATCGGCTTCCCGACGCTGACTGCCGCGTAGGAGTAAGTCGCCAGGTAGAGCCTGCCAAGAGTCTGGGTGAATAGTGCCGGCTAGGGTGAGACCCATGGGCAGATCGTTTTCGGCAACGATCTTTAGTTGTCCGCCGCGCGTCAGGTCATTTCGAACAATGCTGGCAATATTTTCGCCACCGTCCTCATCGGCAAATGGCAGCACCGCCAATGGCTTGAGCTGCGCGAGGGCTTTGCTGATTTCAATGCTCAGCATGGCCTGCGCGCTGCCGGAAAGCGTGACTAGCAACATCAACACCGAAAGTGAAAAAAAGCGCATGGGAACCCAAGTCATCATAAAAAACGGCTGCATTATAATGGGTGATGCGGAGCGAAATGGCCGGTTAAACGGTAGCAGAAATGCATCCTGGCCAGTCTGCCCCAACCACAAAAATTCGAACGACTTCATCGCTGCCGTGGTAACCAATGAGTGCCTGAGCCTCATCGCCAAGGAAGCCAGTCAGCAACGACTCTGGCATTAACGTCGGGTGTTGCGATGGCGTGGACAAGTTTGGTGCTAACCAATGCTTTTTTTCGAGCAGGTACCACTGGTAGGGATGTTTTTCAGCGTAGCACTGAAAGTCCGCGACGCTAAACCATTGCGCTTGGTGAGGGTGGGTGACTAATGCCTGCGGTTGAAACAAGCGTCCTTTTAGCCAAGCCCAAGGGCGAGGTGGCTTTTCATGATTCAACCCTTTAGCGTCCAGCCAGGCTTTACCCGGCGCTGTGCTCAGCAGAGGCAGTTGCTTGTTGCGAAGGTGTGAGAGCTTGCGTGCCAAGCTGTCGCTTCGGTTTGGGCCGAACCAGCGTAACTCAGGGCTGCTGCTCGTGTACGTTCCTAAGTAGAATTTCAATGCCAGCTCTATGTGCCAAAGCTGGCCAGTGGCGCGCTCGCGCACTAAAAAATCTAACTCACCTAAGGTGATGCCATTTTCCCGAAGAGCAACATGCTCGGCGACTGCTTCAAACTCGTGATTGTCTGGGTCGGATAACCAGAAATGCAGTAAATCTTCGGCATAGCGCCCCAAGCGCAAGTCACGGGCCTGGCTCAGTACGGCTTCAAGACGCTGGGGGGCGGCATCCAGTTGCCGTAACCAGGGCTCATGGCGGGTATACAGCGCGAGATAGTCCTCGGCGCTGGGCCAATAGGCGTGCGGATCTTGTGCGTGTTCAGGGCTAATGAGTGGCGCGCTGGCAATCAACCACACTAAGTCACGGACAGCAGGGTGCTGATAGCTGCGCCAAGGCATTAATGTCTATTTTTCCAGTATTCAGTGGCCAGACTCAGAGCGTGCTGCTGGCTGTCGGCTCGTTGTAATACGCGTAACGCCAACGCCAAGGTGCCAATCACCGCCATTTCCCCATACTCATGCTCCGCCTCGCCACGCCACACAGCGAGGAAGTGATTCAGATCAAAGGCCTCTTCGGGGCTATGGCGTAAGGGAAATAAGGCTGGCCATTCTTCTTCGGTAAGCACGCCGTCCACAATTTGTTTGGCTAAGCAAAGGCCATCGGGGTTGCGTTCAATTTCACCACCTTCACCCTTGATGACGCAGCTATTGCGATAGCCCAGCTGTTCTGCCGCATGCTGGTGAGACTCGCGGTAGGCCGGGTGAAAAATGGCCTGCATGACATACGGCGCATCCACGGGGTTAAGAAGGCGCGACAGCGTATGAACGGGCGAGCGCAGGCCCAGCACATTGCGTAATTGAATGATCTCTCCTAGCGGCGGGCAGACGGCATCCAAACTGAGGTAAGCAAATTGATGTGCATCCAATGCGGCGTTCACGTCAGACCACTGAGTGCACACGGGTAAATCCAGCGTGGGCAATACCGCTTCGGTATAGAGCCGGTTCATGGTGTGGCCGCTAGCACCGTGCATAAAGATTCGAACGCCGTTGGCGGCCAGCACTTTAACGGCCAACAGAAACCAAGGGTAATGCTTGCGTTTGCCGGCGTAGGAAGACCAGTCTAAATCGACCTGAATCGCAGGTTGCTTAGCATTAGCTAGTGCCTGATCCCGTTGTTCTTGCAGGCCTGCGCGTGCCGCCATGACAAAGCCGGCCAGTTCTTCTGGGCTTTCTTCTTTCACCCGTAAAAGCATGAGAAAAGCGCCGAGCTGCACAGGCTCTACATCACCCGCCACGATCATGGCCATGGCGTCGCGTGCTTCCTCCAACGTCAGTGAGCGACTGGAGGTTTTGCCTTTGCCCAAAATGCGGACGTATTGCGCAAACGGGTGTTCGGCGGTTTTGTAGAGATTTTTCATGACCATGAGCTAAATTCTTATCGATGGCTTTAAAAGCAGTTGGGCGGTTTTGGCAGTCCCGCACAGAGGGCGACTAGGCGCATGGGGTAGTTCGGAAAATGCAGCATCAATGTAGCGCTTTGGCCATAGGGCTCACCCAGGCTAAGTCCCAGGTGTTTCACGAATGCACGTGTTGTCGGCATGCGCTCATAGCGTTGGTAGAAGTCGCGCGCGGCCATCACGATGCGCTGTTGCTCATCACTTAAGCCCTGCGCTGAGCAGAGACTTAAACAAAGGCCGATAGCGTCCGCGAGGGCGGGTGACCATTGTGTGAGATCGCGCAGAAAACCTTCGTCATCGAACTGCGCTTGCGAAAACGTTAACGGTAATTGGCGGCTATCCCAAAAGGCTTGGGTCATGACCAACTTAAGCTCTTAGCGTGCTGACAAACCAAGGCGACCCATTCCGCGTCGGAAACCCGTGTAATGTTCGTTGGCCAGTGCTTGCTTAATCCGCGCGCTAGCACGGCGTCATCTAAAGCGAGGCAGCGAATACCGGTGCCTACCCGCTGCAAGAAATGTTGCATCGGACTTTGAGGGCTCACCGCTAGTGCCACACTTGCCCCCGCTAATAAAATTGCATCGCCAGGACTAAAAAGACGCTCAAGGGCTTTCGGCCAGGTGGCGCCATAAAGAATGTGTAGGGTCGTCATGCGCGAATTACCTGGTCATGAACGGCGACCAGAGCCGCCATTTCCTGACTGTCTAGCGCCATCACTGGCAGGGCTAAGTCCAAGGTTTTAAGGCCCAGTTGACCTAGGGCGTTAAGGTCAACATAGACGCGCTCGATATCAAATAAGGGCAGGGCATCGAGTTGCCGGCTGAGGCTGCGGCGGCCGAGCAGCTCAGACGACTGATCTGGCAGTAATTGCAAAATGCCGGCATCTTGAAACAACAGCGAGACCTCGGCACCAAAGGTGGCGGCGACTAGCATGGCATCCAGTAATTCTTGGGCATGCTGGTGGGCGTAGGGGTCGCTGGCGGCAATGATGAGCAGGCGCATGTCTTAAGCCGGAAAGTGAATGAGGCGATCGGCGCTGAGCTGGGCTTCTGCCAGCTGGCCCAAACCGCTAATGATGAAACCGGGCGCCACACTGAGCGCTGACTTCTCCCACCGCTGAGCGTTATCGGCATCGAGTATGCCGTGACGCAGTGCTGCGGTAACGCAGAGCACCAACTCGCCATTTTGTGCGGTAGCACCGGGTAAGGCGTGTACCTGCTTCTGCAACAGCTGCCAACGCTCGGTCAATGACACTTCATCGCGCCCTGAGACAGCCAGCGCTTGGCCATGCTGTACGCCAGCGCCGGCAAAGAAGATGCGTCCTAAGCTATGACCCGCCTGCACAGCGGCGTGGGCAAACTGCCAGGCGCGGAAGGCGGTTTCTTGTTCGGGCGCAGCAGTAATGTAGAGGCTTAGGCGCATAGCAGAGCTGACGAAATTGGAATCAATAAGCGTTGAGGATAACCGAAAGTGCGGCTGTACGAGCTGCCAACTTCGGGTCGCGTGTTATCTTGCGCGCAGTGTAATGAGGGTAAGAGCAAATGGAAGTGATGAGTGCGTTAATTCCGGTATTGGCGGCTGTGTTTGCCGCGTTAGTAACCTATGTCTTGCTGGCTGCGCGACTGCGTCGACAAGAGACCGATGTAGTGACCGCTGAAACGCGAATTCGAGCTGAAAGCCAAGCCGACGTAGCACGATTAGAAGAGCGCATTGCTGGGTTAAGCCACGGCCAGATGATTAAAGATGAGGAGCTGCAATCCCTGCGTGCTGCTTTAGGCGAGGCGCGTGAACGCTTGGCCGCGTTGACTCGTGAATTGCAGAGTGAGCGCGAGCAGTCCAGCGAAAAGCTCGCACTTCTGCAAGATGCGCGTGGCCAGCTCACACAACAGTTCCAGGTGCTCGCACAAGAAATACTCGAAGAAAAATCCAAGCGTTTTAGCGAGCAAAACCAGTCGGCTCTGGGGCAGTTACTAGAGCCATTGAAATCTCGCTTACAGGAGTTTCAGGGCAAGGTGGAAACGGCCTATGTCAGCGAGAGCAAGGATCGCTCTGCGTTAGCTGAGCAGGTGAAGCAGCTCATGGGCTTGAACCAACAACTCAATCAGCGTGCCAGTGATTTAACCCGTGCCTTGACCAGCCAGAATAAGTCGCAAGGTAATTGGGGCGAGCTGGTGCTTGAGCGTGTGCTTGAAGCTTCAGGCTTGCGTAAGGGTCAGGAATATGAGGTTCAGGAAAGTCATACCCGTGAGGATGGCACTCGGGCTCAGCCTGATGTGGTGATTCATTTGCCCGAAGGTAAGCACCTTATTATCGACGCAAAAATGTCCCTCAATGCGTACTTAGACTATGCCAATAGTGATGATGAAACGGTGCGCGAAGCATCGGTGAAGCGCCATTTGGATTCGGTGCGCACGCACATCAAAGGCTTATCAGATAAAAACTACCAAGAGCTCTACGGCCTAAAATCTTTAGACTTTGTACTGATGTTTATTCCGGTAGAGCCTGCCTTTATGTTGGCAACCAGCCACGATGCCGAACTTTGGCAAGATGCTTGGAAGCGCAATGTATTACTCGTTAGTCCAAGCACGCTGTTGTTTGTGGTGCGCACGGTGGCGCATTTGTGGCGACAGGAACAGCAGACGCGGAACGCAAAGGATATTGCCCAGCGCGGGGCCGAGCTCTACGACAAGTTTGTGGGCTTTGTTGAAGGTTTAGAGCTGGTCGGTACGCGCCTGAATCAAGCGCAAAAGGCTTTTGATGACACGCATAAAAAGCTCAGCAGTGGCCGCGGTAGCTTGGTTCGCCAAGCGGAAATGTTGCGTGAGCTTGGTGTGAAGCCCACGAAGCGATTAGGCGAAGGCCTGTTGGATAATGCGCTCGAGAGCTCGGATTAATGCCTGCTGCTCAACGCACGCCTTTATTGGTGTTTCTGCTCGGTAGCCTGACCGCGTTTGCCCCCATGTCTATCGACATGTATTTGCCGGCATTACCGGCAATGCAGATTGCGCTAGCAACAAATGCTAGTCAGATGCAGCTGACCTTGGCGGCATTTTTTGCGGCGTTTGCCGTGGGTCAGTTGTTTTACGGGCCATTAGCGGATCGCTTCGGACGTAAGCCGCCCCTGTATGCCAGCCTAAGTCTTTTTATTTTGGCTTCACTGGGCTGCGCCTTAGCCACGTCGGTCGAAGCACTGATTGCCCTTCGGTTCTTACAAGCCTTTGGTGCCTGTGCGGGTGTGGTCATTGCGCGGGCTATTGTGCGAGATAGTTTCGATAGCGCGGAAGCGGCGCGGATGTATGCTGCCATGATGTTGGTCATGGGTGTTGCGCCCATGGTTGCCCCCATCTTGGGTGGCCAATTGCTGCAATATTGGGGCTGGCAGTCGATTTTTCTCGCGTTGGTGGTCTATGGCAGCTTGTGTCTCTGGGCACTGCACAACTATTTGCCAGAAACCTTAGACGATGCCTATCGCCGCCCTTTGGTGTTTTCCACCACCGTCCGCGCCTATGGCGATTTACTGATGCAGCATCGCTTTCGGGGCTTTGCTATTACCAGCAGTGTCAGCATGGCGGGGTTGTACGCGTTTATTGCGGTCTCGCCCTTTGTCTTTATTGAGCACTTCCAAGTCTCCCCCTCACAATTTGGATGGATATTTGGTGGCAATGCATTTTGGCTGATTCTGGCCTCGCAATTTAATGGTCGCCTCGTGCGTCGTTTTAAGCCTTTGCCGTTACTAAAGGCCAGCCTGCTTGTGCAGGTAGGTGCGGGCGTTATGTTGCTCGCGGTGGGTTGGACGGATATTGGCGGCCTCTGGTTGCTGCTGCCGCCGATGTTCCTCTACACGGGGTGTTTGGGCTTTATTTTGCCTAATGCCACCATTCTGGCCATGGAGCCCTATAAAGCACATGCCGGTACCGCATCCGCGTTATACGGCACTATCGGTTCAATCTCTGGTGCGATTGCTGCGAGCACGGTGAGTGTATTGCAAGGTCAGGATGCCAAAATCTTATGCACAGTGATGGCGATTTGTACGACGCTCGCCTGCCTGCGCAGTCGATTTCTGCGGGATTAAAGCGCCTGCAAATGATCCCCGATCGTGCCTTGCTTGAGCAGGTGTTGGAAGCTTCCACTGATGTCTTCACTGACGGTGAGTGCAGCCTGCCACGCAGCTAGACGCTGCCGGTCACGGCCATGATAAATCGTGAAATCCTTTCGGCAGGGAATCTTGCCGCCAGGCAATTTAGCCACTACCTCCGGTGAGGGAGATAACACCAGCATGCGCTCATGGTGCGAGGGCTGCCTTCGTTTCAGGTGCTTATCAAACCAGCCGCTTACAATGCGTTGTTCGTAATGCGGGATAAACAAGATGCCAGCCGTGGGCTGGATATTTTGCAGCGGAAGATCCATATGGTAATCCAGCATGCCGCCATCGATATGAGCACCTTCTGGCGAGTTTGGAATATCCCTCACGGTCTCCATCACTATGGGGATGCTGCCACTGGCCAGCGTTACGGTAGCGAGATTTTCTGGTGTAAGCGCATGGTAATGCGTCCGAAAGCTATCTTTCGCGAGCACACCAGGCGCTTCGGTTTGGTTCTGAAAAACGCAGCGCTCAAAGCGTCGGGCAAGGTGCTGCCGCGAGCGTAAATTGCTGCCAAAAGCCAGAGCGAACCCCAGCGCTTGCCACGCCGGTTGTTTAGCGGCGGCTAAGCCCAGGCAGCGAGTCGTCAATAAATTCAGTTGCAACCACGGGTGCTGCAAAATTGTAGGGATGTGCTCTTTTTGCAGCAATGCATTCAGGATGTGACCTACCTCACGCGTAATCTCCTGTGCAGTAGGTTTGCTGGCGTAATGTTGCTGGCAATACGCGACATAAAGCCGCTCGGCTGCCGCCGCCGGATCGGGATGCGCTCCCGCTAATAGCCGGAATGCACCAATCGAGGAACCAAAGGCCGGGAGAGCCGCTACTCGTTGCGGTAACCATTCGCCAAACAAAAACCGATCCAAATAGCTTTGGATGATGAACTTGGGGCCACCCGCAGGCGCACCCAACGCAGCCAAACTATTGGCGTTAAAGCCTAGGTTTTGGATTTGTGTTCGGGCCGCGGATCCGGCACGAAGAACAAACGGTAACGTGTGCAATGAATTCATGGCTCAGAGGTTACCGTATTCAAGCTGAGTGAGATTAGTTGAGCGCAGCAATGGCCGCCGCATAGTTGGGTTCGTCACCGATTTCGGCGACTAACTCGCTGTGCAGCACTTGATTATTAGCGTCTAAGACCACCACCGCACGAGCGGCTAAACCACGCAGTGGGCCTGTTGCGATGGCGATGCCATAGTCCTTCAAGAACTCAGGGTGACGGAAGCTTGAAAGATTAACGACCTTGTCCAAACCTTCGGAACCGCAGAAACGTGCCTGCGCGAACGGCAGGTCTGCTGAAATACACAGCACAACGGTATTACTCAGTGAATTTAGTTCGGCGTTGAATTTGCGCACTGACGTGGCGCAGGTCGGTGTATCTACGCTAGGGAAAATATTCAGCACTTTGCGCTGACCAGCAAAGCTGGCGAGGGTGACATCTTCCAGTTTGCCGTTCACCAAGGTAAAAGCGGGTGCTGCGTGCCCAGTTTGGGGCAAGGTGCCATCTAGCGTGACGGGGTTGCCGTGCAAAGTGACTGTTGCCATGTGCTTAACTCCAATGCGTTTTAAAAATTACACTGGAGTTAAGCAGATTTGGCGTGTGATAGGGAGAGTGCAAAACGGCAATTTTAGAATACGGCCACCTCCTATAAGTTCGTTCACGGATGAATTCGATCGATGGAGAGTGTGAAAGCCTCTATTTAGGAGTTGGCGGGATGGGGTTCTGCATAGGGGCGAGTGAGCAAGGCCCAGGCGCCGTGAATCAACATGCCTATGGTTATCGTACTGGCGAATATGACCATAATGATCTCCGGTTGAGGATAGATAGGAATCTGTTCAACTGAGCTTGGCTGTCTCAAGCCACAATTCAATAGTGGCGGATGCCAGCTTTTTCGCCAGTAATCTTTCGTGCTAACGATGAAAGACGCAAAGGTTCTGAAACCCAACGCGGTACTTAGATTTTTGTTTCAGACGAAGTAAAAACCAGGTTTTACATAGCACGTTGCGTTATTAAGTTCTGTGGAGCTTATCGGTTTAAGTATTTAAGCTAGGTTTGATTTGCTGCGGAAGTTTTTGAATTTATTGTAATTTGTTGGCGGAGGCGGTGAGATTCGAACTCACGATGCCTTTCGGCACGCCGGTTTTCAAGACCGGTGCATTCAACCACTCTGCCACGCCTCCGAACCGGCGAGCAGGATACCGAAGCTATGGTTTGGGTCAAGCAACTTCGTCATTTTTTGCAGATTTTTGCGCGCCTCCACGGCGATGGTGTAGGTAACGTCTTCTCGCAATTCGCAGTAAGTTGATGCTGACCCACGCGCTAATGGCAGCTAAAGGCCAAGCGATCCAAGTCGGACGCCAAAATCCAATGATGGCAATTCCAAGTCCGAATAGCGCCAACAGCATGAGTGCGGTTGCATCTGCAGGGCCTAGTCGGCGAGATTCACGTACAGCCATCGCCATGGCGCGGGAGACGCGGATAGTAGAAACGGCTGTTTGTTGATGTTGCATCTGCCGTCGCTGCTTGCGGCGAGGCTGGGCGAGGCGAACCGTTTGGTCGGGGCGCAGCACAATCTCCGTGGCCGACTCGAGGTCAGTTAAGAATTGCGCCATCATTTGTGCGCCAAAGTCCGGGCATTCAATCGCCACATCCAGCTCATAGTTTCCCAGCCAGGATGCCGGATTAAGGTTGCTTGAGCCTACGCGGGACCAGTGCCCATCAATGACGGCTGTCTTAGCATGGAGCATGGCTCCGTTCCATTCGTAAACACGAACACCGGCTTCCAAGAGTGCGCGATAACCACTGCGTGCCAGCAGGCCAAGCCAGGGCAGGTCCGAGCTGCCCGGCACCAGTAAGCGCACATCAACGCCGGCTTGTGCGGCACGACGGAGGCCATCTAAGTATGCCGGTGTGCCTATCGGGTAGGCATCAGTCAGCCACAGTTGCTGTTTGGCCTGACTGATCATCAACTGATCCAGACGAAATAGGGGGCTGCTTTGTGGCTGGCCTACAATCAGTCTTACCCGTGAGTCGGTGACGCGAGGTTGGGCGAGGTTTGCGTTTGAAACCACACTCCACGCAGCGCCTCCGGCCATTTGCCAAGTCTGAGCAAATGCCATTTCGGCTTCTGCAGAGATAACACCGTTAATTAGAACCCCAGTGTCTCGCCAGGGTTGTGTAGCTGTATTGGCACTGCCTGCCACCTGGCCTCGCCAGCGCGCGCTATGGCACCAGCCAGTGATTAGGCTGAATTGACTGTCTACTACCAGCAATTTGCGATGGTTCCGAATGATCCAGGCCAGTGGTTCACCAAGGCCGGGTACATTAAATCGGCGGCATTCACCCCCAGCATCAATCAGCTCTTGTCGCCAGCGACGACTTAAGCTCCAGCTGCCCAGCCAGTCGCACAAAACGGCTACTTTGACGCCGCGCTTTGCGGCACCACACAGCGCCAACAGCAACTGCTGACCCCAGTCGTCATCGGCTATTAGGTAGTTTTCTAGAGCAATTTGGTATTGGGCGTTGTTAATGAGGTTAAGGGTAGCCTGCTCATGTTCGGGGCTATCTCGCAACAGGGTTATGGTGTTGCCTGCGCTGCTGGCTCTCCCCACCAGCCGAGTCAGCAGGTGATCGAGAAGCTCACGTTCTGACGTCGGCTGGGGTTGCATACTTAACGTTCGCTAACGTTAGCGGGTTGTGCTTTGGCCGCTGAGTTTGTGGAGCCAGCGGTCTTTAGTGTGGGCAGCGTCGGCAGATTGCGAACAGGCGGCAGGGTATCCAGCAAAATTTCAGCAGCTTCCAGCGTTAAGGCCGCTTCTTCCGAGCGCTCAAAGTTGGGGTCTGAGTTAGGGTTTAACTTTTCCTGTTGAGCCTCAAAGTCTTCCCACGATTTAAACGCACTTAAGCCTTTAGCCGCCCGACGACGATTTTCAATAGCTAAACGTCGTGAATCGAGTTGTTGCTTTTCTAGGCGTCGCGCTTTTTCGTTCAATGACTGAGTCTTAATGTCATTGAGGTCGGCAATTAGCTTCTGCTCATCGAGCAGATAGCGGAAATCTGGATTGCGAGCTTGCCGTTGCGCTGAAGCACTGCGTAGGCTGGTCATGCGCCAATTGCCCTGGCCTTGGCGTTGGTAGCGGGCTGGAGGAATGGTGTCCCACGGTAGGGCACGAGGCAGTACCGACTCACCCATTTCGCTGGCCATGGATAACTCAGGGAACACAATATCGGGCACGACGCCTTTGTTTTGTGTGCTGGCCCCTGAGATGCGGTAAAACTTCGCTTCGGTGATTTTGAGTTGCCCTGAGCCCAGTTCCCGCAGCGATTGCACGGTGCCTTTACCAAAGGTCGTGCCTCCCACGACCAAGCCGCGACCGTAATCCTGAATGGCACCGGCAAAAATCTCGGACGCTGAGGCCGATAATCGGTTGGTCATCACAACGAGTGGGCCTGAGTAAGCCACTTCCGGATTGCCATCACCCAAGACTTCAACTTTGCCACGGGCATCACGGACTTGCACGGTGGGTCCTGTGCTAATGAACTCACCAATGAGGTCATTCACTTCAGAGAGTGAGCCGCCGCCATTATTGCGTAAATCCAGAATAATGCCTTGGATGCGTTCCTGCTTAAGTTCGGTTAACAGGCGATGCACATCACGCGTGGTGCTACGGTAGTTCGGATCGCCCGCTTGCATGCCTTGGAAGTCGGCATAAAACGTCGGCAGTTTAATGACACCGATTCGACGAACCACGCCATCGCGTTTGATATCAATAATTTTTTTCGTGGCTGCCTGGTCTTCCAGCGCAACCGTATTTCGCACCAAGCTGACTTCTTTGCTATTGGCGGTGTCCGTCGAGCCTGCAGGCAGTACCTGTAATCGTACGGTCGTGCCCTTGGCGCCGCGAATCAGTTGAACGACTTCATCAATGCGCCAGCCCACCACATCAACAAACTCTTTATCGCCTTCTGCCACCGCGATTAAGCGATCGTTCGGCTTGAGCTGTCGTGATTTATCGGCCGGCCCACCAGGCACTAAACGAACCACCTTGGTGTACTCGTCATCGGTTTGAAGAACGGCGCCAATACCTTCGAGCTGCAGGCTCATGTTGATATTGAAGTTCTCTGAACTTCGCGGTGAGAAGTACTCGGTATGCGGATCATAGGTTTCAGTAAATGCATTCATATAGGTTTGGAATGCATCTTCTTTTTTGGTTTGAGCAACGGCGCTTAATTGCGATTTATAGCGCCGTTTGAGGGTGCTCAAAATGTCTTCATTGCTTTTACCAGCCAATTTCAAACTGAGCGCGGCTGACTTAATGCGCAGTCGCCAGAGCTGATCCAGCTCCGCCGTTGATTTGACCCAGGCCGCATTTTTGCGATCAATGACTAAGGTTTCATTGCCCGAGAAATCTAGGAGTTTCTTATTGTTATCCAGCTCGCTCAGAACAAATTGAAGGCGCTCGCGCAGGCGATTTTGAAAACGATTGTAGATCGTGAACCCGGGTGTGAGCACACCTGTTTTCAGGTGATCGTCCATCTGGAGTTGCCAGCGCATAAAACCCTCGATATCTGAGGCAAGAAAAAACAAGCGCTGACCATCCAGGTCGCTCAGATAGCGATTCCAAATCACTAGAGATAAGGCATCGTCGAGCGGGGGGCGCGTGTAATGCAAGACGGAGAGTTGCCTTGCCACCGTTCTGGCGACTTTACTTTGCTGCTCCGTTGGGACAAGTTCTGCCGCCGCTAAGGGCAGAGCCAGAGAAAATACGGTAGTCAGCAGAAGTCCACGGGTGAAAAACGACGATCTAAGCATGGCGATCTTTGTATTCCTTGGCACCGCATCTGGGGTGCAATCTTGCTCGATAATAACACTGCCTTAGCGTTCAGGGCGCGATTCAGGCTTTGACAATTATGTTCATGAGCGGCTTACTTCTCACTCTTCATTTGATGTTTTTGCTAGGAGATTTTGCATGGTGCGCGGACCGTTGATGGTAGACGTGGGTGGCTTAACCTTAACGGCCGAAGACAAGGATTTGCTGGCACATCCTCAAGTAGGCAGCGTTATTTTGTTTAGTCGAAATGTCGATACGCCCGAACAGATTCTGGCGCTGACAACGGCCATGCGCGCCGTGCGTCCAGAGCTTTGGATTGCGGTCGATCAAGAGGGTGGGCGAGTGCAGCGGTTTCGTGAAGGATTCACGCGCCTACCCGCCATGCGTTCGTTTGGGCATCAATATGATGTTGACCCTATGGCTGCCCTAGCCGCTGCGCGAAGCTGTGGAGAGCTCATGGCTAAAGAAGTAAAAGCAGTTGGTGTCGACTTTAGTTTTGCTCCCGTGCTGGATCTCGATGTAGGCGTGAGCGGAGTCATTGGTGATCGCGCATTTCATACTGAGCCAGAGTCCGCCACCGCGCTCGTGCGCGCCTTTATGCAAGGCATGAAAGCGGCGGGCATGATGACCATCGGCAAGCATTTCCCCGGACATGGCTCGGTGGCGGCAGACTCTCACTTTGCCTTGCCGGTAGACGATCGTTCGTGGGATGAAATCAATGCGTATGACCTGCAGCCTTTTCGTGCCTTAGCGAAAGAGTTAGACGGCATCATGCCGGCGCACGTGGTCTATCCCCAAGTCGATTCCTTACCTGCTGGTTTCTCTTCGTTCTGGCTAAAAACAGTGTTGCGTGAGCAGTTAGGCTTTGCGGGCTTAGTGTTTTCAGATGATCTGTGTATGGAAGGTGCGGCGGGTGTCGGGACGATGCGTGAGCGTTACGACTTAGCGCTAGAGGCGGGGTGTGATGTGGTGTTGATCTGTAATAACCGCGAAGCGGCACTCAGCGTACTGAGTTAACTATGGGGTATGAAGGTCGGCACCGGCTTCATCGAGGTTGGAGCTGACTTCACGAATAGCGGTATAGGTATTGTTGCCAATAAAAGGCATAGCAATGACGGCGACCAGCGCAATTAGCCCGGCGATTAAGGCGTACTCAATTATGGTTGCGCCATGCTCTCGTCGGTGTTTAATGGCGTGAGATGCTTTCATTTGGAGCAGCCTCATCAAGCATTTAGGATAAAAAATGGGCCTGGAGGCCCATTTTTTATTGCGCATATTAGGTCGGTGTAGCCGACTTCATTGCGCTTCCGATGCCGCTCATGGTCGATTTGACCGATGTGCCGATGAAACTAAAGGCAGCAATAGCAGCAACAGAAATGAGTGCAGCAATCAATGCGTACTCAATAACTGTGGCGCCTTTTTCTTTGCGGCGCATTTTTGCGACGAGCGCTTGGAATTTTTGCATTTTAATCTCCAGATGGTTGTCGTCGGTCTGTGCCGGACAATTACAGTTTACGGAAAAACTTCGTATTGGCTAGGGCTACCGACGTGGAATTGTCGTGGCTTTGTAAGTGCATGCAATCGGGTGAGAGTGAAAAGAATGAAATATTGGCTTTAGGTAAAGTTTGCCGGGTGGTTAAGCTCAAGTGTTGCTTATGAAAAAAAGGGCCAAGCGGCCCTTTTTTCAACGCTAGGCTTAGGTCGGTGTTGCCGAAGACATGGCACTACCGATACCACTCATGGTCGACTTAACTGACGTGCCAATAAAGCTGAACGCAGCAATGGCAGCAACAGAAATCAGTGCAGCAATCAATGCGTACTCAATGACAGTTGCGCCTTTTTCACGACCCTGAACCTTTGAAAGTAGCGCGGTTTTAATTTTCATTTTTTACCACCTCAAATTAACTCGGATTAGTGTTACAGCCCTAGTGTATGTAATTTCAGGTTGTGTGCTACCCGCTTGAACTGCATTTTGTCGTTTATTTGTAAGGCCTTGTAGGTGTTTGTTGATTAGGCACTGTTATGTGATGGCTTACTTGCTAGGATCAATAGTCACTTGGTAAATGTGCAACGGCACTTTTCAACACGGAAGCTAAAGGCATGAACAGTCGGGTCATGATATTGCTCGCGATATTGCTAATTCTGGGAGCCTCGGTTGCAGGCTATCTGGGCTATAAAACAACCACTGAAGCTAAAGAGGCCGCCATTCAGGCCGAGCAAAAAGCGATTGCGGCGCAAAAAGTGGCTGAAATTGGTGTGCCCGGCAAAGTCGCTGTGGTGGTCGTGAAGCAGAATGTTCCAGCCTATAAAGTGCTAACAGCAGAAGACCTCGCGCTGGACTATCTGAAAATTGCGCCCCCCAGAACCTATCGCACAATAGAAGAAGTCATCGGCCAGCCGGTTCAGGTAGAGCTAGTGGCAGGCGATATTCTGGAGTTAGGTGATTTGCAGCCGGGTAGTGAGGTGGCTAGGCTGTTAAAGCCGGGTGAGCGTGCGGTGGCAATTCCCGTGGATGAAATCATCGGTGGCGGTGGCTTTGTGCAGCCAGGAGATACCGTTGATTTGCTGCTGTTTCTTCGCGGTGAAAATGGCGCCAAAGATTCTGCGCAAGTCGTGATGCAGTCGCTCCGTGTGCTCGGCTTTGGTGCCGATATTATTAATCCGGATGGTGGCGTAGAGACGCCAGAGCAGAAAGCCGGACGTAAGAGTGAGCGTGCACGTGCCCGCTCAGCTGTGTTGGCCATAGCCGAAAAGGATGTAACACGCATTATGTTGGCTAGCAGCCTAGGCACATTGCGTATGGCCACTCGTCCCGCGGCGGAGTTAGTGGCAGCGAGTGATGCCGCCCAGCCGGGACCCACGAAACCCAATGCCACCCAACCCGTTACTGAGCCGGTCTGTAAGCCACAAAGTAGTGTGCCCACCCCAACTCAACGGCAATTGCTGACATCTGCTGCCCTAAGAGCCGATGGTTCTTCGAGTGTGCCGAGAGCCGCTGCTAAGGCGCCACAAGCTAAACCAGCAGCTAAGCCAAAGCCCAGTGAGCCAACTATTTTGATTTATCGCGGGTTGGACGCCCAGAGGGTTACACCATGAGTCGTATCGTTTGGTCCAAAGGCCTGGTCATACTGCTTACTTCGATGGCTAGTAGTGTGGCTTTAGCCGCAGCTTGCGAAGATCCGGACTTTGTTTATCCCAAGGTGTTAAGTATTAAGGCCGGCCTGCAAGACACCTTAACTCTGCCCGGTGCCGTCACGCGCCTCTCCATAGGTGACCCCGCGACAGCAGACGTGGCATTAACCGATTCTCGAAATCTCTTGGTTCAAGCGAAAAAAGCGGGGGAGACCAGCCTGCTGATTTGGACGCAGTGCGGCAAACAACCTGCTCGCATCATTATTAATGTGCCGATTGCCATGAGTGCGGCTCAGCAAGTCGCACAAGCAGCGGCGCCCGAGGCTTTGGCAACACTGCCTTCACAAGTGCAAGCGGACATTCGATTTGTTGAACTGAGTCGATCTCGATTAAGTGAGGTCGGCGCACGAATTGGTGTCAGTGGTGGAAAGGGTCTCATTTCGCCGGCCAATACGATTGGCAGTGCGGTGAGAAACCCTGCTGGCGCGTTCTCGCTGCCGGGCTTTCCGCTCGAATCTGGTGCATTCAATATTTTATGGGGTGGCGGCTCCAGTCGGTTTTTAGCGGCAATTAATTTGCTCGAGCAAACCGGTTACGCCTACACCTTGTCCAGACCCTCCTTGGTGGCCATGAGTGGCCAATCCGCGAACTTCTTGGCGGGCGGGGAGGTTCCTATTCCGGTGCCACAAGGAACTAACGGCACGGTAGCGATTGAGTACAAGGAGTTTGGTGTGCGGCTGAGTCTGACTCCTACGGTGCTGAGTAATCAGCAAATTTTGCTGAAAGTAGCGCCTGAAGTGAGTGACTTAGACTTTAACAATGCGGTGACCTTGCAAGGCTCAGTCATTCCAGCTCTGCGCATCCGTCGAACCGATACCACCATATCGTTAGCGGATGGTGAGAGCTTCATTATCAGTGGCTTGGTGTCTCGCAGTACCAATAACAATGCCAGCAAATTTCCCGGCTTGGGAGACATTCCTATCCTCGGTGCATTTTTCAAATCTAATCGATTTGAAAGCGAAGATAGAGAGTTGCTGATGATCGTAACGCCGCGCCTTGTAAGGCCTATTTCGGTGAAAGCGGAGTTGCCGGAATTGCCTGGCGACGGCTTAAGAACCTACGACCCGAGTGCTGGACGGTTATTTTTCAAAGGCTCAGAGTCTCCCTATCGCCGCGCACCCATTGGCTTTTCACGGTAATTTATGATGAATAACTCTTTGCCATCGGTTGTGATTGTTACTCAGGATCGAGACCAATTTACGTGGCTGCAGTCGGCGCTGGAGAGCAATGCCGATGTGGTTATGTCGCAGCAGCGTGATCTCAATGATGTGCTTCAGTTAATCAATATGGCCACGGCCTCCATCATTTTCGTGCCCGTTCGCCGGGATGCCTGGATTGAGGATGTGCAGTTTATTGAGGGCTTGGTAGCGGCTAGTCCAACGCTGGCCTGTGTCGCAGTTTCGGAAGTGTTGGACCAAGATCGATTACTGGGTGCCATGCGCGCCGGGGCAAAAGACTTCGTGACCTTTGCCACCCGCCCCAGTGAGTTGGCTGGTTTGGTTCGGCGCCTAGGTGAGCGCGTGCCTGAGGTTATCGAAAACCCCATGCGCCAGGGCACGATGGTTGTTATGGCCAGTGAACGACCTGTGTTGCAATCAGCCTTTCATGCCCTACATTTGGCCGCTTCGCTGCAAACCCAAAATCCGGATGCGCGGGTGCTCTTAGTGGATGTGGGGCAGCCATTTGCCGAAGCGCAACTGCTCTTTGGATTGGAAGGCCAGTTCAGCTTTATGGACACCTTAAGGAATTTACGCCGTCTCGACCAAACACTCGTAGATACCGCTTTTCCGCGCCATAAGTCCGGCGTACGGGTGTTGTCTGCACCCCGAGAAGGCATGGACATGGATGAGGTCACGACGTCCGAAATGTTCCTGCTGGTGGGCACGCTCCGTAGTCTCTTTACCCATGTGGTGGTCAACATCTGTGGCCTCCCCACGGTGGATATGACCGAGCTACTTATTGGTAATGCCAACCACATTATTTTTGTTGTGGATCAGTCCATTACCAGTTGCCGTGCTGGGCTGGATTTCCAGTCCAACTTGAAGCAACTCGGCGTGCCCATTGCGGATGCCCTGCTGTTAGTCGATCACTACTTACCCAAGATATCTCCGGACGCTAAAGCCATTGCGCGTTCGTTTGCCATTGAGCGTCATGTGGAGTTGCCAGCCGCAGCTGAAGTACGTCTGCGGGCGATGAATATCGGCCAATTGGTGTTTGAGTTGGCGCCTCAAGATCCGTTGGCGAAGCGATATCGCGATTTGGCCGACATGATTTATGTGCCGGCCATTGCCAAGGCACGGGCCAAACAAGCCGGCAGTTCGGGTGGCTTCCTGGGCAAGCTTAAATCCAGCTTGAAGGGCAACTGACATGGCCGGTTATATTCCCGGCGGGCGGATGTCGCCAAAGAAAATTGAGCAAGATATCGCTCAGATCAAATTTCGCTTTCATCGTTATTTGATTGAGCGAGTTGACGACGATCACTTCAATATTCTGGAAAACACGCGCCAAGCCATCATGGACTATGTCCAGATTAAGCTCACGGTGTACGTGAATGACAACGCGCTACCCTTGTCGCGATACGAAGCCGATCGTTTGGCTGAAGAGCTGGTTGATGAGCTGGTGGGTTTCGGCCCCTTAGAGTCCCTGCTGAAAGATTCGTCGGTCACAGAAATCATGGTCAATGGCGCCCAGCGAATTTTCTTTGAGCGTGACGGGGTCATTCAACGCAGCGATTTGCGCTTTGTGGATGACAATCATGTCTCGCGAGTGATTCAGCGAATTCTTGCGCCCATTGGCCGCCGCCTCGACGAATCTAGCCCGATGGTGGATGCGCGCATGCCCGATGGCAGCCGTGTAAACGCCATTATTCCGCCCATTGCCTTAGACGGCCCGAGCATTTCCATTCGTAAGTTTCGCCGCGATCTATTGCGTGCGAACGACTTGGTGACCTATCGCTCGGTCAGCGAAGAAATGCTGCAGTTCATTAAGAAAGCGGTGGGTCAGCGCGCCAATATTCTCGTCAGTGGCGGTACGGGTACGGGTAAAACGACGTTTCTTAATGTGCTGTCCAGCTTTATTAATCATCACGAGCGTATCGTGACCATTGAAGATACGGCTGAGCTTCAGTTAAGCAACGATCATGTGGTGCGTTTGGAAACGCGTCCGCCTAATGCCGAAGGCTTTGGCGAAGTGAGTGCCCGTGACTTGATTCGTAACGCGCTGCGTATGCGTCCGGATCGCATTATCGTGGGCGAAGTTCGTAGCTATGAAGTCATGGACATGTTGCAGGCCATGAACACCGGCCATGAAGGCTCCATGTCGACCCTGCATGCTAACAGCGCTGCCGATGCGCTCTTGCGTATGGAGACCTTGGTGGGCTTGTCCGGCCAAAAGATTTCTGAGGCGACGTTGCGCGCCATCATTGTGTCGGCGGTGGATATTGTTGTGCAGCTCACCCGCTTACCAAATGGCCGTCGCTGCGTGGCAGAGATCACGGAGGTGGTGGACCTTCGTGATGATCAATATGTCACCAATACCCTGTTTAAGCTGGACCGTATATCAGGCAACCATTTAAAGGCCAGTAGCGGGCCGGCTAAACCTCGTGTGATTGAGCTTATGAAGCAAGCCGAGGCTAAGCACTAATGCTCTTTTTTGTGTATTTGCTGGCGGCCATGCTCATGGGGCTAGGCTCGCTTTATTTGATTTGGTTAGGTCAGAAGCAGGCTCAAGAAGAGGCCGTGTCTAAGCGATTGGCGCTTATTGGTGTGCAGGCCTTGGAGTTTCCCAAAAAGAACTGGCTCACCATTCAGCTTGAACGTGCGGGTATTACATTGCCCGAAACACAGCGACGCATGATTGGTTTAGCGTTAACGTTGATTTTGCTGCTCGTCACGATTCAGTTCGGATTTGCCTTGGCGCTACTCCTGGCCTTCGGTCTAATGGTTTTTGCCTACACCGCTATCGGCAGTATTTATCAACGCCGTATGAACCTTATTGTTTCGCAATTACCGCGCTTGCTAGATCAAGTCGTTCGTTTGATGCGTACCGGCAAAACCTTGGCGGATAGCTTCTTTATTGCCACGCGAGATGCTGATGAGCCGCTGAAAACGGTGATGCTGAAATTGCAGCGCAATATTCAATTAGGTATGACGATACCCGAAGCGTTTATTGATTTGTCGGAAGTCTATGTGCTGAAGGAGTTGCAAGTGCTGGCGCTGGGCGTGAACGTCAACTCTCGCTTTGGCGGTAGTTTGATTGACCTGCTCAATAACATCATTACCTTGATCCAACAGCGCGAGCAACTGAATCGACAGCTGCGTGCCTTTACCGGAGAGACGCGCTCTAGCGCGGTGGTACTGTCGGCCCTACCCATCATGGTGGGCTCTTTTATGATTTTGAGTAACCCGGACTACATCTACCAAATGATCGATGACCCCACGGGTAAATGGGTCATGGTGACTGCAGCGATTATGCAGATTTCGGGTATGGCCGTGATCTGGAAAATGCTGAGGAGCATCTGATGGCCGGACTCTTTGGTACCCTCTTTTTCTGCGTCGTTTTGCTCGCGATCGGCATGGCTATTTGGATTTTCACGCGCATTGCCGGCGAGCGGCGCCTCGTTGAGCGGCGTATGACAGTGCGCGGTAATGCGCGCGAAGATGCACGCTTGCTCAGCATGCGATTTGCCGACTTGTTTGATGACCAAGAACGCATCCGCAAACACATCGAGAAAGATAGTGAGCTCGTGTTAGCCATGTGGCGCGCGGGTTATCGCTCTGCAGCCCAACGCGCCACGCTCTATGGTGTGCAGGTTATTTTGCCGATTGCTGCATTAGCGCTAACAGGGCTGTGGATTCTAATCAACGGCTATAGCCAAAACGGCCTATTGGTAGGCATTGTCATTGTCATTGTTTGTGTGCTGCTACCTAAACGTGTCATCAATGGCATCGCCAAGGATCGCTTAAAGCGTATTGATGATGAGCTCTCCCTCTTCGTGCAAATGCTGCGCATCCTATTTGATGCCGGCCTTGCCGTTGAGCAAGCGTTACGCGTCATGGCCAATGAAGCCAAATTAGTCCTGCCAGAATTAGTGAAAGAGCTGGAGCCCGTATTACGGCGCGCTGAGCAAGGTCTGGACTTGGAAAATGAGCTGGGCAGTTCGGCGGCTGCGCTAGATCACGCTAACTTCACGGACGTTACCGTCATCATTCGGCAAATGCTGAAGCAGGGGGGGAGTGCCCGAGCCTCCCTGACAAAATTGATTGAAGTCATGGAAAGCCGGCGACTGACCGACATGCAGGAAAAGGTCAGTAAGTTGACGGCACGTATGACGGTGGTCATGGTGGTGTTCTTTTTCCCCGCACTGGTCATTTTGTTGGCCGGCCCTGGCTTTATTTCTATTGGCGATGCCATGGGTGATATGTGATGACGCGATTTCAGTCAACTGGACTCTGGACGGGGTTAGGTGTCCTGCTGGTGCTCGTATCGGGCTGTGCGACGTCGAAAGGCACGGTTAGGCAGATCCCGAGTGCAGCGGTGGTGGGTGTCCCTGTTGAGTCGAGAACCACAAGCAGTGTTGATGAAGCTCCAGAAGTCATAGCGCCTGTAAAGGTCCAAGAGCCTGCGATTCGAGTCAATTGCCGAGCGACACTAAGCAAAGACGATGAACTGGTAAAGGCACTAGTAGAGCAGCGCGTTCGCGATGGCAACTATTACGCAGCCCTGGCTCAAATTCAGTCACTGCCCTCTGAAGTCGCTACGGTTGCTGCCCTGCGCGCCGATATCCTGCGCCAGTTACAGTCACCACAGGCCGAGGCTTGGTATGTGGCTTTGCAGGGTAGCTGCTTGGCAGGTCGGGCAGAACATGGCCTGGGGTTATTAGCGGCTCAACGAAATGATTACACGCAGGCCTTAAAGCGACTGATTAGCGCTTCACGTTTACTCCCTGCGGATAGTCGAGTTCGTAACGATTTAGGCTTTTTATATCTGCATCTGAACATGGATGCCCCCGCCGAATTTGAACTGCGGACGGCCTATGAGTTAGCGCCAGAGGACAAGGTGCCTGGGTTTAACCTGGCGTTGCTGGCACTGCTGCGTCAAGACGAAGGCGCATGGGCCTATTGGTCAGACCGCATCAGCTTCACGACTTCTGACCGAGAAGAACTTTTACACAGCTGTCAGTATTTAATGCGCAAACGCAGCCGCTCACAAAGTTCCGTGTCTTGCCCCATGAGTCCGCGCACGGCATTACCTAGTGAAGTGCAAATGCCTACCATGCCAAAGGGTAAATAATCGTTGATGTTATGCGTACGTGACGATTTGTGGCTGTTTTGCAGCAGGTGCTCAGTCAACGTGTTACGCGGCGTATGATGTTTAAATCTGATGGGAGAGAAGTAATGCGAAATATAGCGCCGATTAAATGCTTATTAGCTCTGACCCTATTCGCGAGTGCTTCCGCAGCTGTAGCGCAGGAAGAGTTGCCCATGGCAGGCGAGCAAACCAGCCTGTGGCTGAGTATGCAGCGGGAGGGTGAGCAAGCCTCGAGCAATCCGCAGGCAGCCTCTGCTGTTCAGCGGGAGAAGGCGGCTGAGCGCTTTCTCAAAACCTACGATTACGCCATCAAAGAGAGCTTTTATGGTGACGGCTTTGGTGCCGGGAAATAGCCTGAGAATAAACGCATGACTCCGCAACGTTTTTTAATGCGTAAAAACAATCTCATGCTGTCACGACATAGCCAGCAAGGCGCTGTGTTAATTATGACAGCAGGTTTTATGTTGCTGGCGGTGTTGTGCTTGGCGCTCGTGGTGGATACCGGTCGGTTGTATGTCGAAAAACGGAAACTCCAGCGTGTTGCCGATATGGCGGCTATTGAGGCGATGGCGCGTGATGGAGCTTGTAATACGGGTACTGCTTTGACCTTCGCGACGCAAAGCGCTGCGCGTAATGACTTTATTGTGGGCGGCACCAATACATTGACGTTGACCTGTGGACAGGTGAGCACCGTTGGCGGTCTAAGAACGGTAGCGGCCACGCCTTTTGGTGGAGTCGATAATGCGATTCAGGTAGTCGCAGCCCGCCAAGTTGCCGCCAGCATGATTGCTGGAGGCATTTTCGGTGGAAAAATATCGCTTTCGGCAGCCGCTGTTGCTACCAAGGGCGTGCCATTAGCCTCTCTGACGTTGCGAACCACGGTAGCAACCGTAGATTCTACAAGGGGTGCGCTACTTAACTCCGTTATAGGCGGCTTACTCGGCGGTGCTGTTAACGTTTCAGCGCTCGGGTGGAATGGACTCATTGGCACGCAACTCAGCCTTTTTGACTTTTTAGATCAGCTCAAAGTGAATTTGGGTTTGTCGGCCGGCGGTTATACCGAGGTACTTTCACAAAACCTCACGGTGGGCCAAATTATTGATGCCACCTCCACCGTACTGGGGCGTGATGGTAATACCGCTGCCTCCACGTTAACGGCTTTATCCGCACTGAAAGTAGGGGCGTTGATTAACCCTGTTACGGTCCAGCTGGCTAATATTATTAAACTACAGACGGCCACCTCCTACGCGGGGGCCGACCTGGGAGTCAATGTATTCGATTTAATTCAGGGCAGTGTGCAACTGGCCAATGGCACAAATGCTTTGGTGGCTGATGTGCCAATTACCTTGCCTGGCTTTGCGGGCACCAATATCAGTACCCGGGTCATGGAAGCGCCGCAACTATCATCGGTTGGTAATCCTGCGCTGGCGAAAGCTGATCCCCTTGGGCTGAATAAAATTTATGTCCGGTCTGCTCAGATTCGCTCACTCGTTTCTGTGGATTTACCAGCTGTGGATGGTTTGAGCTCAGTGGTTACCGCCTTATCGGCTGCGCTTTCGCCCGTAACAACCCTTTTAACCAACACGTTTAGTCTTACTGGTTTGGTCACGAATTTAGTCTGCGGCTTGATTGGCACCTGTGAGTCTAAGGAAACGTTGATTAAGGTCTTACCCTCTGCCCGAGTGGATGTGAATTTAGATGTGGGCGGCGGTGAATCCTATGTCAGTGATTACAGTTGTAGTGGCGCCAATAAAACCCTAACAGCACCCAGTAAAACCTCTGCAGCCTGGTTGCGTATTGGTCAAATGGGCACCTCTGCTGCTAACGCCAAGGCCAATGTATTTAGTTCTGCGAATGCGCCGGTGGTAGATCCGGTACCGGTCTTACAAGTTGGATTTGTAGAGGTGCGGCAGACCTGCCTGTTATTCGTTGCATGTTTCAATAAGGTCTACAAGTCCAATGCGAATACGTGGACAGAGTCGAACCGTAACAACGCTAAATTTACGGTGAAAATTGGGCTTGGCCTTAAGGTGGACTCCCCAATAGCAGGTGTGAACCAAACATTAACGTTTACCAATCCCCCTGAGGTAGGCGCTGCGTTAACGAATTCGGACTATCAAAAAATTACGAGCACCAGTGTTGTGAATAGTCTGATCAACACCTTAGCGAGTATTACCCTGCAACCTTATTACACCAGCGATTCGGGTTTATTAGGGGCGCTATTTGGTATTGTGACCAGTGCATTGGATGGTCTGAAAACGGCATTACAAAATGCCATTGTGCCGCTTTTGTCGGGCTTATTAGATCCGATCCTAGACTTTCTGTTAGATACCCTAGGTGCAAACCTAGCGGAAACGGAAGTGGCGGGGCAGTTGAGTTGTTCAGGTACAGATGGTGTGAGGCTCGTTAAATAATTACAGAATGACTCGAGACCGCGCGGTTAAGGTGGGTGGCAGGGCAGGAATTTGGCCTAATCCGGGTAAATTTAACGGCTTTATTCGCGCCACTGAGCTGTAGTTCGGAATATTCAGCTGGGTTTGCAATACGCATGCGGGCCGGCTAACAGGGCAAGATGCATCGGTCACAAAAGTGGCCGTGGTGGATAAGCCGGTTGTCCACCCACTCAACCACAGCATTTGTCGGTTCATTTCAGCCAGTGCTTGTGCGGTGACGGCTGCATCGTAGCTGGGTGTGCTGGCAGGCACGGTAGCGGCCACGCGTGCACCTTCGGCGCTAGCCCGATTCATCGATTGCAGCAAAATCAATGGGATGGTGTAGCTGACCAGCGCCCAGAAAACACCAAACACCAAGGTAAACACCAAGGCAAACTCAATGACGGCAACGCCCTTCTCTTGCTGTTTACGCATCACATATTCTCCAAGCGCAGTCGTGATGTCGTACTAAAGGCAGACAAATTAGGCAGGCTAAAACCAATTAAATTAAGGGGTGGGACAATGCACGCCACTTTATTGCTGCTGCTGCAGCCCGGGTAGGTCAGGGTAACCACCAGCGTTCTAAACGTATCGATGGTTTGCACGGTGACGGACGGTACGACGGTATCCGCTCGCCTCAGTCGAGGGGGTAGCACGCTAAGCTCTTGAGTGAGGCGTGCTTGGGCCAGCGTAACAATGGCGGCGTTACTTTGACTGGGGTCGATCCGCAGGGCATATCGAGCAGTTTCAGCGGTTGCTTGATTCATGACTTGATAAAGAAAAAATGGAAAGGCGTAGCTTAATACCGCCCAGAAGGTCGTGAATAACAGCCCAAAAACAAATGAGAACTCGATCGCTGAAGCGCCTCGTTGTCGCTGCTTAGTGGTCATGGCGTGAGTCAGTGTTTTGGACATGGTGTTTAACCTTTAGCGTTGTGTCCAATATAGTCCCAGTTTAGTTGTCGTTGTATAGCGGGTTTGTTAAAAGGCGTGGTGTGCACGGCGATAGGCTGTCCATAGTAAGGCCAGATTGACGACGGCACCGACAAGAACAACCTGACCGGTCACTAAATACAGCCCGAGTTTTACGTAGAGCAGTAGTGACCACGTGATGACTAAAAGGGCTCGTTCACCGGCCAACCAACCCGACTTATGACCGAGCTGGTAGAGCCAAAGTATGGGCAAAATTTGCCAAACCAGATCGTAATCAAACAGGTAAGGGCTGATTAGCAAAGTCGCGGCAACTAAGGCTATGCCCCGAATGTTAGCCTGTTGGCTGAGTCGCCATGTTGTGAGCAGCGTGACAATTGCCAGTGCTGCGACCAGTGCATGCAAACCATAAGCCCACGCTAATGAGCCGTCAATTTGTCTGACCAGGGCAAACACCGTCGGCATGCGTTCAAGCGGGATGTCCGTTTCTAAATAGGTTTTAGCCATATTTAGCCCGCTTAAAAACGTTGGCCAAATATCCGTGCCGAGTACCCATGTGGCTAAGCCGGCAAAGCTAGCACTGCTAATAATAAAGGCCTTGAGTGCTCGCCAGTTTTGAGTCCACAGCATCATCAGCGGAAAGAGCAGCAACAACTGCGGCTTGATGCAAAGTAGCCCCATCAGCGTGCCGGCTAATACCGGCTTTTTCTCGAGATAGTAAAGCGACAGTGCAGCTAGGCTGACGGTGATTAAGCCATTCTGTCCTGAGGTTATGTTCAGAAATAGCGCGGGAAAGGCAGCGGCCAAAATCAGTAGACCATTCCCTCGCGTAAGCTTTGCGAAGGCACCTAAGTAAAGACACAAACCCAATAGCGAGAAAGCCGCGTAAGCAAGGGCATAGTTCATGTACGCCAACGGGTACACCAAAAGCAGGAACTGAGGCGGGTAGTACCAGCCGGTGTGCGGCATGTTGACGGGTGCAACCAGCTTTTCTGCCGCCAGTAGCGACGCCGCATGGTAGGCGTCTGTCGGGCTGCCTATTTGAGCGAGATGGGAGGCTGCCCAATAGGTAATGAAATCCGCTCCTAGCGGATGGCCCTGTTCATTAAGCAAGCCAGTAAACGAATCCAGCGTGAAGTAAAGCAAAGCGATATGAAGGCCAAGCAGTGCCCATACGGTCATCTGCAGTCTTGGTGATGCAAGCTGTTGCATCCGGTTTAAGCCTCCTGAGGAGTAGCCACCGACCCCGCCACTCTCAAGTGCATCATGATGATTACCGATAGGGAAGCCGAAATGAGTACGAACAGATTCGGCCCAAAGGTTCTGGACATGGTGAGATCAATAAATGGAAATAGCCAAGCCAATAACAGAAGCTCTCTTTCACCGCGAATCCACCCCTGTTGTATTCCTCGCAGGCCAAGCAAGATGAGCGGGATAGCCATCCAGACCAGTTCATAGTCATACATATAGGGGCTGAAATGTAGGCTGGCCAACACAAGCGATGAGGCTCGTAAGGCCATATCTTGGCTGCTCAGCCATACATAGGCGCATAAAAGCGTTAAAGCAGTGGCATAGGTGATGTGCGCAATATAGGCCAGTTCGGTGCTTGCGCCGACCAGCTTAACGGCTGAGAAAACACTGATCATCTGGCTCCAGCGTAGCTGGCCGGACTCCAGGAACTGCCTCGCTTCGATCAAGCTGTGTAAGAAAGCGGGCCATGACTCGTAACCGACTAACCAGGTGCTTAAAACGCAGACCAGTGTTGCGGTGATGGCGGCACTGACAAAGGCTTGCCCGTGTCGCCCGCAAATTAGCACCAGTGGGAAGAGCACCGCCATCTGAGGCTTAATGGCTAATAAACCCACACAGATGCCGGCTAGCCACGGCCGCTTTTCTAGGAGTGCCACAGCGAGTATGCCCAATCCGGCGGTTAAAAAAGCATTTTGGCCGTAGATCAAATTCACTAGGACCGCAGGAAAGGCTAGGAGGGGAAACCAAATGTTGTACTCCGGCGCCAAGCGTTTCGCTGCTAGGACATAAAACAACAGCGTTAACAGCATGAAGGTGGCAAAGGCGGGTTTGTATTCGAGAAGCACCAAAGGCTTTATCAGCGCGTGAAACGTGGGAGGGTAAAACCAAGCGTACTTCTCTGACTTTGCCCACACGGCTTTTTCAGCGGCATACATTTTTTCCAAATCGTAGGCATCAACAGCTTTCCCTGCCTGAGCCAATTCCGCTGCTGCATAAAACGTAATGAAGTCTCGGTCGGGACGTGGGTCTTTGGCTGTCGTGGAAATAAAACTTTCGTAAATCAGGCTGCCAAGAAAAATGGAAAAAATGACGAGAAAGATCCACGAATAAACATTCACACGTTCAGCGTTGAGCCAATGAGTGTGTTGACCTTTTAGGGAGAACTCAGTCATTGGTGTGGGTCCTGAAGTTGGAGTTGACGGGAGCAGCGCTGCGCAACCTCAGCCGGGATATAAAGTGCAAGCCATTCTTTGTTTGCTTGCTGGGAAACGGACGAGTAATGGCAGCCGGTATGTTGATTAAATGCAGCTAATGACCCGCGAACTATAAATACAGCATAGCGCTCACCTTGAAACGCATTCCAGTTGTATGGGCTTGGGCTCCAGTCAAATCCATTACCAATCGTGGCAAAAGGCAGGTGCTGACGGTTGTAGCGTAGGGGCTGAAGATCGGTTGCAGCAAAATTAGGATCTACTAAGCCATTTTTAAGAACGCCATACCATTGCCCACTGTGCAAATAGATCGGTGCAATAAACCCCTCTGCGTTGTACGAGTAGGACAGGCTTAACGCCCGTTGCCCCTCAGGCATGGAGGGTAACGCGCTGACTAGGTTTGCGATTTGCCGATCATAGACGTGTGCCCTAGTGATTTGTACGACCAACATTGCCGAACTCGCCAATAGCAAACTGGGCAGCAAGAGGTGGTGCGTTCGAGCCCGAGGGATGAGCAGCAAGGGAAATACGCAGAAAAAAAGCAGGCTAAAGCGCTCAGCAGAATAAAGGGATCCATTGATAACACTGGGCATGACCAATAGGACGGCGAGTAGTAGCGCCAAGAGCAGTAAGGGCTTACGGCTGTAATTCACACGATAGCCCAGCAGGAAAGGCGAGAGCACAAGCATCATCCCAGTAACGATGGCTCCCGTGCCATTCTCCCAGCCGAAGATGCGTGGGAAAAAGCCCGTAATACGACCCCAGCCATCGATGAGTTGCGGATTTAATGAGGAAAGCTCTTGATAGTAAAAATAGGGAGAAAGAGATGGGTGGATGCCAAAGTAAATGCCATGTCCAAAACCTTGTACACCGGTGTCAGCGAAGAGTTGCCATGTCACCACGGGCATCAGCAATACCAGGACTAGCAAGTAGTTGCGAAGCCTCAGGAAGCGTTGGGGTTCGAATAGCGTCAGCGTGAGTACGATAGCGGCCGTGACGACGGCGGTAAGCCCATGGGTAAGCACGATGGCCAGTGCCAACAATACGCAGCGAATGAGAGAAGCCCTATGAGTACTAGAGGCGGGCTGCATCTCCGCCAATAACAACAACATAAACACCGCAGAGACGTTAAAGGGTAAAAAGCCCCATTGATAACTGAAACCATACAGCCCAAAAATAGAAAAAATCGCTAACTTGGGCTCGCAGCCATGCCGCTTCAGGAGTCTTGCTGAGGCCAATACCAGCCCAGCTAACGATAGGCTAATGAGGATTTTTACGCTCGTGAGCGTGCCCACGACTAGTGCCAGCAACGCACCGACAAAATAGGTGAGTAGGTAGGGCGTGACGTAATTGAGATATATCTCCTGTTCCCATCGATGGGTCAAAAAATGGTCGAGTAGAAGATTAATTTGTGCGGCATGCTGTGGGATGTCGGTACCTAAAGGAAGCGCACTTAACCAGACAGGCACAGTGGCTAGCAGCGCAAGCATTGTTAGGAAGACGGGCTCTGTCCTTACTCGATAACGCTTAAGCCCAAGGTTCATGTTTAGTCTGCCTTTGTCACAGTAAACCAACTCGACTGTGCAGGATGATCTGCCTGATAGCTGGCAATGGCCTTAAGTAGGACTTTGGCACTACTTGTGGAGTCGGCAAACAGCGAAACACGTCTACCGGCTGGTGTAAACAAAGGGCCAGGAATTTCGAAGGTGGCGACTTTAATGAGATGTCGTGGCCAGTCAGGGAACCAATGTTCATAGATCATGGCGTAGTGAATGTCATGCTGGGTAAGCAACGTGGATACCCAAGCCGACCCGGGCCCCATGGTTTTCCTGAGTTCGTAAACGCCTTTACTGCCAAGCCCAACCAGATCTAATACCGGGAGTTCGTTGTGCCGACTAATTAGCCCAACATCGTTCACAGCCACAGGCTGCTTAAGATAGTGCTGAACGAGTTCTGCCAGTTGCCCTTGTTGGTCATGTATATTTTTTGCAGCCCAGGGTGCGGATGGCCCTGAGTAAAAATTGCCTAAATTTAGAACAATCACAAGCAGTAAAAAAATGATTCGTCGGGCGTAAGAGTTCAGATATCGCTCAACTAAGGGGAAGCTGCTGTGTAGCATCGCCACCCAACAGCAGGCCAGCACATAGACTTCATAGCGACCTGAGTTCACCCGGCCAAATAAGGCATGCGCAACATAGACCACTGTGGCAATGGCCATGAGTTGACGGCCCAGTGCTTGTCGTCCTGCGGCAAACCAGCCGAGCACCAACCACAGCAAATAACGGTTGTATTCCTGTTGCATTACGAACTGAATGTTCTCAAGGATTGCCGCCCATAGCTGTTGCCACGAGCGCTCGTCTAGCTCTGCGAATACAGACTTAATTTGTACGGAAGCGGGCAACCAACCGAGACCCAAGCCCTCATGTAAGAACAGGGAGTAGACACCGAGTGTCAGGACGATCATGAGCAGGGTGGCAAGTGCTTTTTTAGACTCTCCCTTTGAGGCAGCTAGGAGTAGCACGGGAAGGCATAGTGCCAGGCTTTCATAGCGAATGAGCGCAAGGGCATAAATGCCCACAAAGAGAGAGCTTGTTTGCCATTGTTGCTGACTCACAGCGATCATTACTCGAGTCGCCAACCAAGCCTGAGTAAGCTGCTCCATCCCTGAGAGGCTAAGCCAATAAACATTCAAGCTAATGAAGATGGCTATCAGTAACCAGATCGTGTTCCTCTGATCACATAGCCGGTGGTCTAGCCACGTTTTTAAGTCCATTCCCAGCAGCGCGAGAATGCATAGATTGGTGAGCAGCGGAATGTAATCAAACCCAACGGGAAGCCAGGACCAGATGGTCAGCCAGAGTGTCCACAAAAGACTTGAAGAGGGCGAAGCGACACTGCTTAGGTGCAGGCCAAAATGACCCTGCTGGCCAATCATCTCAGCGAGTTGAAGATGGATATAGGCGTCATCTAGCGTATAAAAAAAACGGCCAATTAACGCCCATGTCACAGCAATCAGAATGGCAGCAGGTAGGAGTAATAAACCGACCGTTTTAATGTGATTTGTTCGCGCCCACGTCACTGCCTGCATGCTGTCCTGCCAATCCATCCAAAAGGGCGTGTACAAACTTCAATCGAGTTTCGTTCACATTCATCGTGTCTGTGAAGCGTAGCGTGTCGCCGCCCTCGAGTTTGTAGCGTTTCGGTTCTTTCTGGATAAGCTGTATTAACCGGCGCGGATCGACCGTGGTGTCGTTGCTGAATTCGAGACGGCCACCGGCCGGGCCGGCATCGATCTTCTTGATGCCCAACGTTTGTGCCTTCAGCTTCAGTGCACTCACGGCGAACAGATTCTTCACCGGCTCCGGTAGCAGGCCGAAGCGATCAATCATTTCGACTTGCAGTTCGTCCAGCGCGTCGTCGCTGGCGGCATTACTGATGCGCTTGTAAAGCATCAGGCGGTTGTGCACATCGGGCAGGTAATCCTCGGGAATCAGCGCCGACAGGCGCAGGTTGATGTCAGCGCCGAGCGTGAAGGGCTGGTCCATGTTCGGCGTTTTGCCGCTGCGAATCGCCTTTACCGCGCGATCGAGCATCTCCATATACAGCGTGAAGCCGATACTCTGGATGTTGCCACTCTGGTCTTCGCCAAGCAGTTCGCCCGCGCCACGAATTTCCAAATCTTGTGAGGCCAGCGCAAATCCTGCGCCGAGATCGTCGGCGGCTGCGATGGCATCTAACCGTTTTTGAGCATCACCGCTAAGGGCTTTAGGCGGCGGCGTCAGCAGATAGGCATAGGCCTGATGATGCGAGCGCCCAACACGGCCACGCAGCTGATGTAGCTGAGCCAGCCCGAGCTTGTCGGCTCTATCCATGATGATGGTGTTGGCGCTGGGCACGTCAATGCCGGTTTCGATGATGGTCGAGCACACCAGAATATTGTGCTGCTTGTGATAGAACTGCTGCATGACTTGTTCCAGCTCGCGTTCGCGCATCTGCCCATGCGCGATACCCACGCGGGCCTCCGGCACCAGCGTCATCAGTTCCTGCGCGCACTTCTCGATGCTGTCGACCTCGTTGTGCAGGTAGTAGACCTGACCGCCGCGCAGCAGTTCGCGCAGGATGGCCTCTTT
>Ga0255139_1000091_pt1 | contig 33250 bp, 26 predicted proteins | sample Law_Colum_RepB_8_FD_188549 | JGI IMG/M metagenome (GOLD analysis project Ga0255139, IMG submission 188549) | Freshwater microbial communities from St. Lawrence River, New York, United States - Law_Colum_RepB_8d | ecosystem: Environmental > Aquatic > Freshwater > River | place: USA: New York...
GAAATTCCCGCTTGCGCGTGCGCTTGGTGACCAGCTCGAATCCGGTGGTGGCAAGGCTCATTTGTTTCATGGCTCAACTGTCTCAGATCAGACCGTCACAGGGCTGACTTTTGCAGACCATCCCTAAACGAGCTTTTATCCAGGGATGTTCCAGCCACGATCGATTCCATATCGAACGCTGGCGCGCGCCAATTCCAAAATGCTATCTACCAGGGTCATCCTCGAATAGCTGCTAGGGTCACAGCCAAGCGCCGCCAGTGGTAACTCGGTGCAACCAAGAACCGCGGCGTTAACACCCCTGTCGACCAAGGTTCGAAGGACTGGCTCTAAATGCCTTGCTCCTCCCGCTAAATCACCCCCCTTGACGGCGGCGATACAGACATCAATTTTCGGTTGCAAGCTATGGACATCTGGGACATAAAAAATTCCACCATGCGCTGCGATCGTACGTTGATAAAAGCCCGATCGAATGCAACCCTGCGTGCCCAAAATGGCCGTCGTGCCAGCGCTGGCAACCGAGGCAACGCAAACCTCTGCAATATGCAGAACAGGAATTGGCGAGTACTTGGCAAAATCTGGATACCAGTGGTGTGCGGTATTACACGGAACTGCAATGACGCCACATCCTGCATTTACCAGCAAATCGATGCTGGCGCACATGGCGACCAATGGACTGGGCCCCTGGCCTAAGATGGCCCGGCTGCGGTCCGGTACATGAGGGAGATTGGCCACCACGACTGGCAAATGCTCCTGATCACAAGTAGCCGGGGTAAGTTGAACCAATTTGGTCAGAAAGTCCGCTGTAGCCGCCGGCCCCATTCCGCCCAGAACGCCAATCTTTGTCATATTGAAGACTCCGCAGGTTGATGAATGAGGATGGTTAAAAAAATGAGGCAGTTTGAATTTAAGGGACCAAAGTTTTGATCGGATGCACAGCGGGCGGCTCACTCGAAGCCAAAACCGTGGCTTCATCAACGACCGAATTGGGTGTCAGCGTGTTGGATTCAGAACCTGTCTGGGGCTCCATGAAAGATGCAAAAGCAGAATCGGCAGCTGAAGACGTCTGTGGTGCACTGTTCGCTACGTTGGGCGCAGCTGGTTCGGACGACGCGAAGAAGGCTGACTCTGAGGCTGACGATGTCTGTGCGGAATTGCTCGGCTCGGTATCCGTCACGGGTTCCATAGACGATGAAAAAGCCGTCTCCCCCGATGTTGGGGCCCCTCCATTTACGACTGGAGCAGGGGCAGCGTCTGATTCAGGCGCGCTTGAAGGCGGTGCATCAGGCGCAGTGGGTGATGAAGGGGCTGGGGCAGCAGTCGCACCCCCAGAATTGGCGGTACTTTGTCCTTGAGCGTGCGGCTGAACCACCGCTGACACATCCGCTTTATCTGACTGCTCTGAAGACTCACCTGCCACCTTTTCTGACATGCCAGGATCTGCTGGCTTGTCAGCAGCGGGAGCCGGTGTACCGGTCTTGCCACTGCGTGGTGCCTGCAAGTTGAGCGCGTTGGGTACTGCGTTCGCATCTGCACTGGCCCTATTGGCCTGCGCTGCGGCAGGAGCCGAGCCAGGCAGAGCAGCACTGGTGGGTTTGGCGACAGATTTGCGTTTACCCAGGCGTCGGGCCGCCCTGGCAGCGACCAAGGCGACAGGGTCAGAGCCATCGGCCACTGCGGGTGAGTCGGCGTTTTCGTCGGCTGAATCACGACCTTCATCACGCTGTGTATCGCTGTCTTTGTCTTGGGCGTCGTCTTCGTCCTCGTACTCTTGTTCGTCCTTGGCATCGTCCTGTGAGCCAGCAAGTTCAGCCTGAACTGGGTCAAGCCTGGCAGGGTTCGCATCAGGTACTGCCGGGTTGTTCTCGTCTTCTTCAGCCTTACCCTCGAGGTCAACCTCATCATCAGGTTCGTCCTCCAAATCGCCGAGCTGGTCTTGTTGCTTAGGCTTTTCGCCAACAGGCTCGATGCGGCTCGACAACTTGGACGCCATGGCGACATTGTTCTTTGATTGGGCAGCAGACTCGTTGGGGGAATTGTTCGTGCTGGCTTTTGCCGGATCGTCGGCACTTTGCTGATCCTGGCTATTGGTCGCATCGACCCCTGCCGCATCCTCTTGCTCTGCCTGTTGGTCCGTTTGTTTATCTGCTTGTTGGCCGGCCGCTTGATCGTCTGCGCCTGCGTCCGCTTGCTCATCTTGACTCAGGGACTGAGACGAGGTTTGTGAGGGCGCTTCCTGCGCGCTGCCCGCCTCACTGACATCACCACCTGAAGAGTCCTGCGCACCAACGGCGCCATCCGCCCCCGCTGGGCTAGCCTGAGCCTTGTTCGTGTCTTCAGTGGAAGACGGCACCAACGCTTTGTCTTGCACCGCCTGTTCTTCGGCCGCTTTGGCTGCAGCCGAGTTGCGGGCCAGAGGTTCTCCTCCGTGCTTGACGACTTCTGCATCCACGATCGCCTCAGCGGCTTGCACATCGGCCTGCGCCGCTTCGGTCTGCGCTTGGGCAGCCAGTACATCGACAGCGGCTGCGTCGATCAGTGCCTGACCCTGGTCGCGGTAGCCCTCCACTTCTGTAAGGGTCTGCGCGCATTGTTCACCCATGCCCGCTTGAGCCTCTTGCACAGCAGCCTTCAGCCCTGCCATCTCAGCGGCCAGACCAGCCAATCCAGCCTTGAGTTCGTCATTGACTGACTCGGCCTCACTGGCTGCGTCGTTCATGGCCACATCGGCCTCACTTTGAAGCGTATCCAGGGCATCCGTGGCGCCTTCCAAGCTGGCATTGGCCTCGGACTCGGCACTTTGAGCGTCAGTGGCCGCTTGCTCAGCTTCGACTTTGCAAGCTTCAAGCTCGTCGTCAAGGGGCTGGGTGGCCCCCTCCAAAGTGCTCATGCTGGCAGCATCCTCTTCGGCACTGGCCTGCAGGTCATCACCCGCTTGGGTGAGTTTTTCTTGCTCGGCTTGGACTTGGTCGGCCGCACCTTGTGCGGCATCAATCGGCGCTTGCAGGGCCGTTGTCGTTTCGTCGCGTAAAGTTTGCACCTGGGTTTCAAAACCATTCACGTCAACGCCAGCGCTCTCGGCCATGCCGCGCGCGTTTTGCAGCAACTGCTGGGCTACTGGCGGCAGACTGGCAAGTTGCTGATCCATTTGCTTCAGCGCTTGTTGCAAGCCCTCGTTGAGCCGGGTGTTTTGAGCTTCAATGGACGTGAGCGCTTTGTCCACCATGGCTTCGGCGTGTTGCAATGCGATCTCAATCTTGGCTTCGGCTTGGTCAAGCACTTCGTCCAATGCAGCATGGGCTTTGTCCAGCGCGGCATTGACCTGCACCAGTGCTTGGTCGAGCAGCTCACGCAAGCGAATGCCAGGCACTTGAATTTGTTCTCGCAAGCTGGCCAGGTGCGCGTCCAACTCGTCAAGCTTGGCCTGCATGGCATCAGCGGGCGGCGTCAGCTGATTTTTAGCCTGATCGATCAGCGCGTGGGCCTGCTCGCCAACTTGGTCGATTTTGTCGCGCACCGGCTGCAAAGTCTGGTCTTTGAGGCTCAGCACCTTGTCGTGCAAAACCTGAATTTTTTCCTGTGGCGCCGCCTTGGCCACAAAATCGTCCCGCACCGCGACGACCTGGTCAATCACCCCCTCAGGCTTAGGCTTGATGGACGCCACCGAAGCGTGCAGTTTTTGGGAAATTTCTACCAATTTTTCCTGAGCGGTCACCAGCGCGGACTGCAGCTGTGTAAGCAACGCAACCAGTTTGTCAATGGCCAACTGGACCTGTGCAATGACTTGACTGAGCACATCTCTGAGCACATCCACCGCCGTCAAAGATTGGTCAAGCAGACCGTCAGCGGTCTTGCCAGCGTTTTTCAAGGTCACGCGGGCGGTAGCAATGGTGGCCTGGATGGTTGGCAGACTGGATTTAACCCCCATGAACAGAGCCCGCGCCGCCATCAAAGGGGGCGCGCGCATCATGTAGCGGGTGCAAATGGTGATGGCTTCGTCACACAGGCTGCCCGCTTGGTTCAGTTCGGCGCTGGCGGCGACCAGGGCTTGGTCACCGCGGATCACAAAATCGGCAATCTTGGCCTTGATCTCAGTGATCAAGGCCTCAACGGCATCGATCTGATCTGTCACCACGCTGAAGCGCTCGGGCAGCGCGGCCATCTGCGCCTTGATGCCATCAATCTCCTGGCTCAGCTCCGTGATGGCTTGGCCAAAGCCGTCCAGCGCAAGGTCCACGCCGGCCACAGCTTGATCCAGCGTTCCCAAAATATCCTGCACCACCTGGCGCACTTGGTCGATCAACCCGTCAATGTTGCCGATCAAGCCGTCAATGATGTCGCCCACGGCCAAAATTTGGCGTGCCACGCCGTCCATGGCGTCCTCGACCTTGGCAATCGGAATGTTCAGGGCCTGTGCCAGCTCGTCCACATTGCCATGAAAGCCGTCGATTTGCGCTTGCAAGGCTTGCAGCTCGGCCGTCAACGCCGCCACAGCATCCACCAGCCTTTGCTGGATGGGGCGCAACAGGTCAAACAATTCGGTCACCAAGGCGGTGATGTCATTCGCCAGTTTTTCCACCATGTCAGCCAAGCCATCGCTCATGGAACTGAGCTGAATCTGGACAGCATCGGCTTCGCTACGAATACCCTGGCTGATTTCGCTGATGCCTTCGCGTGCTTTGACCCCGGCCGTCTGCGCCAGGGCGCGCAAATCGTTCAGAATTTGCTCGCGCTGGGCCGGAGAAATCACCTCGGCCGGGTTTTGCAGCTCCATCAAACTGCTTTGCAGCGGCTGCAGCTCGCCAGCCAGCCCCATCAGACGCGGCTGCACCGATTGGGCCCGCTCAGACAAAGCTTGAACACGGTCCAGCAAAGCGTTGACGCCCGGCATCACACCCGACAAATCAGGCTGCAAACCGACCAGCCGCTGCGGCAAGGCGGCCACCGCACCGGCCACGCCCTTCAAATCCCCCGCAACCCCGCCTAGACTTTTGCCGGCGTCCACCAAGCGCCCACCCGCCATAGCCAGTTGCCCAGGGATGGCCTGCAGATCGCTTTGCAGACTGCCCAGCGCCGGCGCCAGATCACCCGCAATGGCGCGCGGATCCAATGGCGTGGCCAAATCAGCCAATTCACGGGTGATCTGAGCAAACTCGTTGCCCATTTGCAGGACTGTTTTTTGCCCCTGCGCCAATGCGTCCGTCAGCCCGGTGCTCAGCACCTCGCTGGCCTGACTGGCGGCTGCAGCCACCTGGGCCGCGCCTTCGGTCAGCGCATTGTGGGCAGTCTCTACGAACTTCAAGACGCGCTCGTCACAGCTTGTCCAAGATGGACGTCACCTCGGCACTGGTGCTGTCCATCGCGGTCTTCACGTCGGGCACTTTGTTGGGTGCTGGCGCCATCGAGCCCGAGGCTTCTTGGACACTGCCTAGGGTGACGCTGATCTGCTCTAACGATTGCTGCACCTCGGGCAATACCTCAGCGCCCTCGATTTGCACATCTTCCAGCACGTCCAAAAGCGGAGGCAACTGGGGCACCACGGGGACATCGCTGAGCGCAGGCAAACCGGCCAAGGCCGACGCGGCTGCGGCACTCGGGGGGACTGACAGGCGGCCCAAGGGCAATCCACCAGAAGACGCTACAGCTGGCCGCTCCAACTTGGCCAGCCGGGACTCAATGCGCCCGAGCAAATCCATCAGCCGCGTGAACTGGTCCTGGTCCATAGGTCTAAGGCCTCAAATCAAAAATCGATTAAAAACACACAAATACACACGATTTATCTCCAATATCAAGAATTAAAGGAATTTTTTGATATTGCTGATTTTGTTGATATATTACATTCTGCACCCTTCGGTGACTCACAAATGCTGGTCTATTTTTTTGATAGACCAGGTTTTATGCGCTTTAACTCAGGAGTTTGATATGTCTGACAGTCTGCAAAAATGGGTAGGGCGTAATCGTCCACCTCGGGTCCAAATCACCTATGACGTGGAAATCGGAGACGCAGTCGAGAAAAAGGAATTGCCTTTGGTTGTTGGCATCATGGCCGACCTCAGCGGACAGCCCCTGCTGCCGCCAGCCAAAATGAAAGACCGCCGTTTTGTTGAAATTGACCGTGACAATTTCAACGAAATCATGGGCAAGATCGCCCCCCGCCTGGATATCTCGGTTCCAGACACTTTCAAAGGTGAAGGCAATCTGAAAATCGAACTCAATTTCACAGAGTTTGAACATTTCCACCCTGAAGCGATCGTCACACAAGTACCACGCCTGGCCCGTTTGCTTGAAGCCCGCCAACAGCTGCGCGATCTGCTGGGCAAGCTCGACGGCAATGACGAACTCGATGCCCTGCTCGGCGACATTGTCCAAAACACTGAAGAGTTGAAAGCCTTGCGCGGCACCGACTCGACTACTGCAGAAGCAGCGCCCGCAGCTGAGTAAGCCCAGTGCTACTCCCGCTTCCATTCAACATTAGGTAAACAACAATGGCCACCAAACAAAAATCCGACGCCGCTGCTGGCGCCACAACCACTACCGGCGACTTGAGCCTGCTCGACCGCATTGTTCAAGAGGGCAAAATGGCCGTCGAGCCCTCTCAGGACCAGTACGCCAAGAAATTGCTGGGTCAGTTCGCGACCCAAATCTTGGACGAGGGAATGAAAACCAGCCCCGACAAGGGCGTGGTCGCAATGATCAATGAGCGCGTTGCTGAGATCGACAAAATCCTCACCGACCAGCTCAATGCCATCATGCACGATCAGCAATTCCAGGCACTAGAAGCATCCTGGCGCGGTCTGCACGACATGGTTTTCGGCACCGAAACCGGGCCCCGCCTGAAGCTTCGTTTGCTCAACGTCAGCAAGAAAGATCTGCTGAAAGACCTTGAGACAGCCGTTGATCATGACATGAGCGCGCTGTTCAAGAAAGTCTACGAAGAAGAGTACGGCACCTTTGGTGGCAACCCCTTCTCGTTGCTCATCGGTGACTACCAATTCGGACGACACCCGCAAGACCAGGCCCTGTTGCAGCGCCTGTCCAAGGTGGCGTCTGCATCGCACGCCCCCTTCATTGCAGCCGCAGCGCCTGCCATGTTCGACATGAAGTCGTTCACCGAACTGGGTGTTCCACGTGACTTGTCCAAGATTTTTGAAAGCGCCGAGTTGGCGACCTGGCGCGGCTTTCGGGAAAGCGAAGACTCGCGTTATGTTGCGCTGGTGTTACCCAGCTACGCAGCTCGACTGCCCTACGGTGCCAAAACCATTCCTGTCGAAGGCTTTAACTTCGAAGAGGACGTGGACGGTACCGACCACAGCAAGTACCTCTGGGCGAACTCGGCTTACCAGTTGGGTCTGCGCATCACCGGTGCCTTCGCCAATTACGGCTGGACCACTGCGATCCGCGGCGTGGAAGGCGGCGGCAAGGTCGAATCCCTGACAGCCCACGCCTTCAAAACCGACGAAGGCGATGTATTGCTCAAGTGCCCCACCGAAGTGAGCATCACCGACCGCCGCGAAAAAGAGCTCAACGACCTGGGTTTCATCTCGATCGTCAACTCCAAGGGTTCGGACTTCGCTGCCTTCTTTGGTGGCCAGACCACCAACAAGCCGAAGGTCTACAACAAGGACAGCGCCAACGCCAACTCCGAGTTGTCGTCTCGCCTGCCCTATGTATTGGCCGCATCGCGTTTTGCGCACTACATCAAGGTCATCATGCGCGACAAGGTCGGCAGCTTCCAGACCCGCGCCAGCGTTGAGGAACACCTTAACAACTGGATCGCTGATTACGTTCTGCTCAACGAATCCGCACCGCAGGCCATGAAAGCGCGCTTCCCGTTGAGCGAAGCACGCATTGACGTGACTGACGTGGCAGGCAAGCCGGGCGTTTACAACGCCACAGTATTCCTCAAGCCGCACTTCCAGATGGAAGGCCTGACAGCTTCCATCCGTTTGGTCGCAGAGCTGCCAGCAGCAGCGGGCTGATGCATCTGGCGCTTAGCATGAGCCTTTCCGAGGTGGCCCTTGCATGGGCCACCCTCCCCAACCTCTTGAAAGTTTCCCATGGACATCATCATTCTTGAAATTGCCAGCATCAAAGGCAACTGCATCATCGACGGCTACGTAGGTCAAACCATCATCCAGTCCTTCAGCCACAGTGCTTCCATGCCTATGCAAATGGACCGCGCCAACACTGAGCGCACAGCGGGTCGCCCCAACTTCTCGGAGATGAACTTCTCCAAGATGTCGGACATTGCCACCCCCGCGCTGTACGCCGCCTGCGTGGCTGGCACGAAGCTAGGCGAGGCCAAGATCCACATTGGCCGTACCGAAGGCTCCAAGTTCATGTCGCTGATCGAGTACGTGCTGGCCGACGCCATGGTGTCAAACATCTCCACCAGCGGCGGTGGCGGTCAGCCCAGTGACTCGTTCTCGCTGAACTACACCACCATCACGCAGGTGTATTCGCAGCAGAGTCAGGACTCGACCAAAAAAGGTTCTGCCGGCTTTGGTTGGGATCTGGTCAAGAACATCGCTGCCACGCCGAAGTAATTCGGCTCCCAAGACGCGCAAAAGTGATCATTATGAAAACGGCACAGGCCGCCGATGTCTGACCTTTCGCGCAGTTCCGCCGTTCCCCTGTTCCAGCGTCTGTGCGCGCGGGACGGGGAACCGGGCGATGCAGCAAGTTTTGACGCGGCTGGGCTACAAGGCTCAATCGCTAACGAACTCGCTGGTTTGCTTAATACCCGCTGTGGCTTAACCATGGCTGAATTTTTAGAATGCCAAGGTACCGTGCTTGATTACGGAGTTCCAGACTTTTCCGCTTTGTCTTGTCGCTCGACCGATGACTTGAACCTGGTCTGCCAAGCGGTTCAACACGCGATTGAACTGTTTGAACCACGCTTGTCACACACCGAAGTGCGGGCAACGCACAGCGATCCGAGCCAACCCGGGCGAGCCCAGCTGCACATCATGGGCGCAGTTCGACTGGGTCTGTCACTCAGGAGGGTTGACTTTGACATGCCGGTGAACTTGTCCGATGGCGCATCGAGGGCCGTCTGATGCTAGCAGACGATGACCTGATTGAATATTACAAGCGCGAGCTGGGTTACCTGCGGCGCCAGGGGGCTGACTTTGCGGCGCGTTACCCCAAGGTTGCTTCAAGACTGGCCTTTGGTGGGGCGGAATCGCCTGATCCGCACACGGAGCGCCTGATAGAAGCCAACGCCTTCTTGGCGGCTCGCGTGCACCGGGATCTCGACCGAGAGTTCCCCCAAATTGCCGCTGCTTTGCTGGACAGTCAGTGTCCATCTTTGATGCAGCCAGTGCCCTCTATTTCCGTGGCGGAGTTGGCGCTGGACCCGACCCAAGGCAAAGTCACGGCCGGCTACCGGGTGCCACGCCACACGGTGTTGGTGGCGCGCACATCCAACGGTGAAACCTGTCGCATGCGAACCGCGTGGGACAACGTTCTGTGGCCTCTGAGCATCACAGACGTACGCCTCTCGGGTGCTTCAACCCTTTGCTTGCAAATCAACTGCTCAGAGGGCTTGACCCTGAATGAACTGGCACTGGACTCCCTGCGCCTGCACCTGCATGGCGACTGGATGAGTACCATGCCTCTCTACGAGATGCTTGTCAGCGCCGTGGTAGGTGTGGACGTGATGGACGCGTCGGGCATCGTGCATCACTTGCCGCGCAACGCCTGGCGCGAAGTCGGCTACGAAGACGACCAAGCCGTGTTGCCCAACCCTCCGCACGCAGCGGCGGCCTATGGGCTTTTGCAAGAGTATTTTTCCTTTCCCGGAAAATTCCACTTCTTTGATGTCACTGGCCTGGCTGGTCGCCTTGGCCATGGCTCACAATTTGAACTGCGCCTGCAACTGGACCGCGGCGCACGTGGTCTGCGCGGACTTGACGCGCAAAGTTTCAAACTTGGATGCGTGCCGATCGTCAATTTGTTCAACCGCACCAGCGAGCCCATCACAATTGACCACCGCCATCACGAGTACTTGCTGGTGGGTGACCGCCAATTTGAAAGCAGCACCGAAGTCCATTCCATTTTGTCTGTGGTCGCCTCTGACCCAGATGCTGAGCGGCCGCAGCGCATTCCAGCCTTTGGTGCGCTGGACTCGCCACCTGTGGGGACTCCCTCTGGCGAAGTCGCTCATCCCGGCGTTTTTTGGTCGGCTCGGCGAGAGGCTAGCTTGCGCGCCAACATCACCGGTACCGACATGTTTTTGTCCTTTGTGGATCCGAACAATACCCGCAGCGCACCATCCGAACCCGTGGTTTTTGCGCAGCTCTTGTGCACCAACCGCCGGCTGGCCAGCCAGTTAAGGCCGCAGTCTCGACTGAGGGCAGAAAACGTGTCATCGGCGCTGCTCATCACCTGCCTGTACGAGCCTTCCGAGCAACGCGATCCCCCTTTGTCTGGCGCCACGCTTTGGCGCTTGGTCAGTCTGCTGCGACTGAACCACCAATCCTTGGTTGGTGGCAACAACGGTGTGCAGACCCTGCGCGACATGCTCACGCTTTTCTCTTCGAGCAGCGCGCGTGATCTCGCGCAGATCAAGGGTGTGCGATCTTTGGAAGCGCACAGCGTCACGGCTCGGCTGGGCTCCGACGCATGGCGCGGTTTTTGCCGTGGTACCGAGGTGCAGCTTGAATTTGACGAAACTGCTTTCGTAGGAGGCTCGCCTTTGTTGCTGGCTGCGGTGCTGGCGCGATTTTTCGCGCTTTACACCACCGTCAATTCGTTTGTTCGCCTGACAGCCCGCCGCAATGGTGAGGACTGGAAAAGATGGGAGCCGATGTGCGGCCACCAGCACTTGCTTTGATCGACAGGCTCTTGAGCCGGCCGCAAGGCTTTAACTTGTTTCAGGCCATCAGCCTGATCGAACGCCATGCGCCTGAAAAAGTAGCTTTGGGCACAGGCGTGGGAAGCGACGAAGCGGCAGTGTTGCGCGGCGCAGTCTCGCTGGCATTTGCCCCGAGTGACGTGGCCAGCGTCAAACCAGCTGCCTCACCCGATGAGCGCATCACCTTGACATCGCCAGCCATGAGCTTGGCGGGTGCCAACGGTCCCTTGCCCCTTCCTATTACTGAAATGCTGTTGCAAAGGCGGTCCGCCAAAGATCGCGCGCCGCTGGATTTTCTGGATATTTTTCACAATCGCTGGCTTGCATTTTTGTACCGCAGCCGTAAAAAGCATTATTTAGGACTCAATTGGCGCGCCAGCGAGCAAGACAATCCATTAGCCCGCACCATGGATGCACTCTCTGGCCTGGGCCGTGCAGAAGGCGCACGGGGGCCGCAAGCGGAGATGGCAAGGCTGAACTACGCAGGGCTTCAAAACGCAGCTCCGCGCTCCATGCTGAATCTGCTCACCTTGCTGTCTGACCAGCTGGGTCTGCGCCTGCAAGGACGCCAATTTGTGGGGGGCTGGCAGTCACTGGATGCCGTTGACTCGCCCCCTCTGGGCCGCGCCGTGCTGGGCCAACAGGCTGTGTTGGGACAGCGCGCCTGGGACGCTGCAGCAGGCATTGAAATTATCGCCACAGGTGTCCCCATGGAGCGCCTGTCCAGTCTGTTGCCTGGCGGGCAAGACCATTCACTGATGAATTGGTTACTCAGGCGACATTCACAAACACAACTGCAGGTCAGCCTTGTCATCCAGCTCGAACCCCAGGCGCAAGCCACTCAGCCTGGTCTGGGTCATGTCCGCCTGGGCTGGACCAGTTGGCTCGCGCAAGGCACCAAGCCCGAGACACCAAGCGCCCTGCAACCCATCATCACCCGGCTGACGCACGCGCTGCAGACCGCAGCCTGACCAGAAGAAGAACCCGATGGACATAGACATTCGCACCCTCCTCGGAAAGCTCAACCCAGAGTGCAAGCTGGCGATGAAGCAAGCGGCAGAACTGTGTGGCCGGCAGACCCACTTCCATGTGGACATTGAGCATTTGCTGATGCACTTGGTCGATGACAACGCGCCCGACATCGGCTTGGTGCTGCCGCACTTTGGCATTGATGCCGGCGTGGTGGTGACCCAATTGCAGCAGAGCCTGGACCGATTCAAGCGTGGCAATGGCCGCACGCCAGCGCTGTCACCACATTTTGCGCCTTGGTTCCAAGAGGCCTGGCTGCTCAGCTCCATGTTGCTCGGTGAGCAACAAGTGCGCTCGGGCACATTGCTCTTGGCGCTGCTCGAAGTCGACAGCCTGCGCGGGTTGCTGCTGGAGACTGCGCCAGCCCTGCTCGAAATTCCGCGAAAAACCCTGCGTGAGCAGCTTCCCGCGCTGCTGGCCCGCTCTGCGGAGGACGCGGGTGGAGCCGCACGAGCGCCCGCCGAAGCCGGCCTGTCCAGTCAGACTGCAGACGGCAGCTCGTCCTTGAAAATGCCAACGCTGCGCCAAGGAGGTTCGACCACACCGTCGCTCGATCAATTCACCACCGACATCACAGCACAGGTGCGTGAAGGTAAGTTGGACCCTGTCCGCGGCCGTGACGACGAGATCCGTCAGATCATTGACGTGTTGCTGCGCCGACGCCAGAACAATCCAATTCTCACTGGCGAAGCGGGTGTAGGCAAAACGGCCGTGGTGGAAGGCTTTGCCCAGCGGGTGGTGCGGGGAGAGGTACCGCCTGCCCTCAAAGATGTGTCGGTGCGCTCACTGGACCTGGCTCTGCTGCAAGCCGGCGCGGGCGTCAAAGGCGAATTTGAAAACCGACTCAAATCCGTCATTGCTGAAGTCAAGTCGTCTGTCACGCCGGTGATCCTGTTCATTGACGAGGCTCACCAACTCATTGGCGCAGGCGGTGCCGAAGGCCAAGGCGACGCAGCCAATTTGCTCAAACCTGCACTGGCCCGTGGCGAGCTGCGTACCATTGCGGCAACCACCTGGGCAGAATACAAAAAATACGTGGAGCGCGACCCGGCTTTGGCCCGTCGGTTTCAAGTCGTCAAGATCGACGAACCTGCGCCTGATGTGGCCATTGAAATGCTGCGGGGAATCGTCGCCACCTTGGAAAAGCACCATGGTATCGAGATCCTCGACGAAGCCGTGTGCGACGCAGTCAAACTCTCGCAACGCTACATCACGGGCCGTCAGTTACCCGACAAAGCCATCAGCGTGCTGGACACGGCCTGTGCGCGGGTCGCCGTAGGCCAGAGCGGACTGCCTGAAGCCGTGGAATCCTTACAGCGACAACTTGGAAACACCGAAAGTCGCTTGCGCGTACTGCGCCACGAACAGGCCACCGGCATTGATCGGGTCGATGCCATCGCCAAGGCGCAGACCAGCTTGTATGACGTAAAAATTCGTCTCGAAGCTTTGCAGGCCAAACTGGGTCGAGAAAAAGAAGCGGTTGCTGAGATTGTGGCCCTGCGACGACGCATCGCTGAGGGCACAGCCACCGTCTCGGATGCGGAGGACGAGCAAGACCCCCAACTGGTGGCCATGCAACTGCAGCGCTTGAACAAAGGCCTGGAAGCCTTGCAGGAGGACGACCCCCTGGTCACCGTCTGCGTGGACTCCGGCACCGTGGCCTCAGTCATCTCTGACTGGACCGGCATTCCTGTGGGCAAGATGATGGCCGATGAGCTGCACACTGTGCTGCATTTGCAGGACCGAATGGCCGAACGCCTGGTTGGCCAACCCCAAGCCCTGGATGCCATTGCCCGGCGCGTTCGCACCTTCCGTGCCGATCTGGATGACCCCGGTAAACCAGTGGGCGTGTTCATGCTGGTGGGGCCCAGTGGGGTCGGTAAGACTGAAACTGCGATTGCGCTGGCCGACTTGCTCTACGGGGGCGAACGCAACATGGTCACCGTCAACATGTCGGAGTTTCAGGAAGCCCATTCAGTTTCCAGCCTCAAGGGTGCTCCACCCGGCTACGTAGGTTACGGGCGTGGTGGCGTACTCACCGAAGCCGTGCGCCGTCGCCCCTACAGCGTGGTGCTGCTCGACGAAATGGAGAAAGCCCACCCAGACGTGCTGGAATTGTTTTTTCAGGTCTTCGACAAAGGGGTCATGGACGACGGTGAAGGTGTGCAAATCGACTTCAAGAATACCTTGATCCTGCTGACCTCCAACGCGGCACAAGACATCATCACTGACGCTTGCGCCAATGGCCGTCGCCCATCGGCTCCAGAGCTGGTCGAACGGCTACGTCCAGCCCTGCTGAAACAGTTCAGTCCCGCATTTTTGGGCCGCTTGGTGCTGGTGCCGTACTACCCTCTGGGTGACGCGCAAATCATGGGGATCGTCAAACTCAAACTCGGAAGATTAGCCGACCGCATCAGCCTCAACCACAGCGCACACTTCACCTTTGATGAGGCTGTCGCACGCACCATCACCGATCGTTGCACCGAAGTTGACAGTGGTGCCCGAAACGTGGACAACATCCTGACACAGTCCGTGTTGCCCGAATTGTCCAGCCTGGTTTTAGAGCGCATGGCACTAGACCAACCCTTTGCAGCCATTCACATGTCGTTGGACGAACAAGGCCGTTTTGCATACCGCTTCAGCGCTGACGCCAAGGGCACTCACCTATGACAGACAGCTTCGCCCAGACCAACACTTTTTTAAAGGTCAACACCCCTTTCGGGACTGACGAGTTGGTGCTGGACGCAATGGAAGCCAGTGAAGGCATTTCGGAGATGTTCAAGCTCATGCTGCACATGCGTTCCTTGAGCAGCGACCTGGACGCCAGCAAGATCATTGGCAATGCCGTGACTGTGACGCTGGAAATCAAAGATGGCCCCAAGCGGTACTTCAACGGGATAGCCAGGCGATTCATTCAAAGCGGAGGCGAAGACGGCCTGGCGCACTACTCGGCTGAAATTGTCCCCAAGTTGTGGCTGCTAACGCTCAGCAGCGACCGTGCTGTTTATCAGACCCAAACCGTACCAGACATCATCAAAGCGGTTTTGGGTGAATTTGCTATCACCTTTGAGGCCAAGCTGACCGGCACCTACACCGCGCTGGACTACTGTGTGCAGCACGATGAAACAGCCTTTGCCTTCATTTCGCGCCTGATGGAGAGCGTCGGCATTTTTTACTTCTTCACCTTCAAGGATGGTGCCCACACCATGGTGTTGGCCGATGCTGGAACGGCCCACATGGCCTGCACCGATGGCGACACCGTGCGATTTTTTCCAGAGACTGGCACCAATCACATGATCGACACGATTGCCTCATTCGAGTTGGAAAATCGCTTGGTGACCTTAAAACACAGCCAAGGTGACTATGACCCACTCAAACCCAGCACCAAACTGGACGCCAGCGCCAGCGGCAAACTGGGCAAGGGTGAAATGCTGGACTGGCCGGGTAAGCATCTGACGGTGGCCGATGGAAACGCACTGGCCAAGTTGCGCGTGGAAGCAAGCCAATTGCAAGCGCAAGAGTTCCGAGGCAACGGCTATGTTTACCCGTTCACGGCCGGCACCAAATTCACCTTGAGCGGTCATTTTCGTACCAGTCTGAACACCACGCACGTTCTGCGCCGGGTGCATCACAGCGCACGCAATGACCTTTACCGCAACCGTTTCGACGCCTTTGCCGCGACCGTGCCTTTTCGTCCGCCACGCCTGACGCCGCTGCCACGCGTGGCTGGCAGCCAAACTGCCGTGGTCGTGGGGCCAGCGAATGAGGAAATCTGGACCGACAAGGAAGGCCGGGTGAAGGTGCAATTTTTTTGGGATCGTCTGGGCAAAAAGGATGAGAAAAGTTCCTGCTGGGTACGTGTAGCCCAAACCGCAGCAGGCAAGGGCTTTGGTACTTTGTTCATGCCACGCATCGGCCAAGAGGTGGTGATCAGCTACATCGATGCCGACCCTGACCGACCTTTGATCACCGGCAGTGTCTACAACGGCGAAAACACGACCCCGGTCACGCTGCCGACCAACCAGACGCAAAGCGTCATCAGGACGCGTTCCTCGCCCAAAGGCACAGCGGGCAACGAGATCAGACTTGAGGATAAGAAAGACGCCGAAGAGTTTTACTTGCATGCTCAAAAAGACATGAAAGTGGAGATCGAAAACGCGCTGACGACCACTTTGACCAAGGGTGCTGAAATTCACACATTGACCGAGGGTGACCGCACCATCGACGTGAAAAAGGGCAAGGAAATCCACAACGTCAAAGGCACGCGCGCCGTGAACATCACCGGTAACGAAACCCACGACAACGAAGCAGACTTCACCCACACCGTCAAAGGCAACTTCACACTCAAGGTTACCGGCGACTTTTTGCTCGACGTGACCGGTGGCATCACCATCAAGTCGGCCAAGACCGTTCTGATAGACGCTGGCACCACTATGAATGCCTCGGCAGGTACTGCACTGACCAACGAAGCAGGTACAACCCTCACCAACAAATCTGGCACGGCATTGACCAACCAAGCCGGGACAGCCCTCACCAACAAGGCCAGTATGGGCCTGGTGAACGAGGCAGGAACCACCTTGGACAACAAGGCAGCCATGATCACCCACAAAGCCTCCGCCATGCAGACCGTGGACGGCGGCGGCATGCTGACCGTCAAGGGTGGCTTGGTCAAGATCAACTGACAAGCGAAACAATGGTCACCGCCCAGCACTCCCCCGACCCGATCGCCAGCGGCGCGCAGGATGGCTTCACGCCTGTGCAAAGCTTAGCGCCAGAGCGGGTGGACGAGCGCGATGACCAAGGCCGCCTGGTGGGCCGGCACTGGTTGCGTCAAGGCGTCTTGCACGGCCGCATGGAACGCTTCTGGCCCAACGGCAAAGCGCAACTGAGCGCCAACTACGACTGCGGTCAACTCGATGGCCTGCTGTACATGTTTGACGAACATGGCGAGCCGCTGCAAGTAGCCGCCTATGTTCAAGGCCGCCAACATGGGATAACTCGCGTATTCGTCCAAGGGCGCTGTGTGTCAGAGCAGACCTTTGTGGACGGTGTGGCCCATGGCCCGGCGCTGACCAGCGACGCTGCTGGCCAGCCCAGCGCCAAGATGCGCTTTGTCAAAGGCCAAATTGATGGGCCTACAACTTTTTTGCATGAAGGCAAAGTGGTACGCAAAGCGGTTTATTTGGCAGGCTTGCTCGAAGGCGAGGTCAGCGACTTTGACCGCGATGGTGGATTGATTCAGGTGGCCAGCTACCGGGCAAATGTACTGGAGGGCCCGCTTCGGCGTTACTGGCCTGGCGGCGCCCTGATGGAAGAAGTGGTTTACGCCCAAGGTGTGCCCGTTGGCCCCCCCCTGCGCCTGGACGCCAAAGGGCGCCAGATGGACAACGACAAAGCCCAACCCGGCCTGCTGGCCAGGTTGGAGAAATTGGTGAGGGGTTAAAGATGGGTCAACAAGTCTGCACCGGCGCCATGACGCAATGCACTTTTGGCGTCGCTCCCGGCTCGCTCATGGTGATTCCCGTCAGCATGGTGATGGCCGGTGGCCCGCCCGCTGCCAATATTATGGACAACAAGCCCATGGCCAACGTCATGCCCTTCGGCATGTGCCAATCCTTGGGCAACCCCATGGTGGCAGCCGCCACTGCCGCTGCTTTAGGAGCTCTGACTCCCATGCCCTGCATTCCCATGACCATGGCGCCCTGGTTACCCGGTGCGCCGACCGTACTGCTTGGCAACATGCCCGCATTGAACAACAGCTCCAAACTGATGTGCATGTGGGGTGGCGTCATTTCCATCAACGTACCAGGCCAATTCACGGTGATGGTCCCCTGATCTTTTACCCCAAAGAAATAAAAATGGATTACCGCTTCACCATGACAAACCGCCTGATCGCGCTTGCCGTGATCAGCTTCTTGCTGCTGCTGACTCTGCTGTTCGCGCTGGGTTTTCAACTTGGCCAGCAATGGGGCGCTGAGGAAGCGAAAACGCAGCACCGCATCGCCCAGCAGGTCCAACTTTACCCAACAACCATTAGCGTTCCGGCCAAACCGAATATGCCAGCACTGGGCTCGGCCCAACTCACCCCAACCGAATTGCCCTCAGCCGTGGCTGTACCAGCGGCCCCGGCGCTAACAGCCACCACTCGTTGATAGATTTCCTTTGTCAACCATGACTCAAGCAACTTACCTATCTTCTAACCCCGCCAGGAGGTCATGGGGCGTTTTCTCCCTTTTGACATCGCTGATGTTCTTCGCCACAACGTCATTGGCATTGGCGACAACGACCGGTACAAAATCGGTGACCAACAAGGATGCAACCACGAACGCTGGCACCCTGGTCACCACCCCAGTGCCTGCCGATATTGCACGCATCAGACAACGCGGCGAGTTGGTGATTGCCATGCTGGACACCGACACCCCTCCTTTCTTTTACGAAAAAGAAGGCAAATTGGTCGGACTGGAAGTCGACCTCGCCAAGGCCATTGCACAAGAACTCAAGGTGGAGGCTCGGTTCACGCGTGAAGCCAAAAGCTTCAACGAGGTCGTCGAAATGGTGGCACAGCGCCGTGCCGACTTGGGCATCAGCAAACTGTCTCGCACACTGGCACGGGCCCAGATCGTGCATTTTTCCCAGCCCTACCTTGCACTCAATCACGCACTGGTGCTCAATCGGGTAGCGTTTGCACGATTGGCCAATAACCAGAAGGTAGAAGACACGGTGCGCCATTTCAAGGGCACCTTGGGCGTGATTGCCAAATCCTCTTTTGCCGATTTCGCCAAGAACAACTTTTCCAAGGCCAATGTGATTGAGTATCCCAACTGGAATGCCGTCATGGATGCAGTGAACAAGGGTGAGGTGACAGGTGCCTATCGGGATGAATTTGAAATCAAGCGCCTGTTCAAGGATAACCCCACCGTTGCCTTGACTTTGCGAAGCGTCACTCTTAGGGACATGGAAGACACGCTCAGCATTGCTGTGGGGGTCAGCGATCCAACGCTACTGGCCTTTGTCAATCAAGTGCTGTCGCAACAACGTGACAAACTGGACATCAAAAAAGTGCTCAACGCTCTGGAGACCAAGCCTTGAACGCCCAACGGATTCAACAATTCATCCTCAAGCCGTGGGTCATTATTGCTTGCTTGGTGCTGGGCTTTTCGTTCGGATTGATACAACCCACCATTGGCCTTCAACTGGGCGTGGTTGGCGATATCTACGTTGACCTGCTCAAGATGATCGTACTGCCCTTCATGGTCTCGGCCATTATTTTTAGTTTGCAACGTTTGTTTCAGGAAGGCGGCGCCAGCCGCATTGCTGGGCGCGTGGTGCTGGCTTTTACAGGCTTTTCCATAGTAGCTGCCGTGATTGGCGTCTTGACGCTGAGCTTGGCTCAGCCTGGAGCGAATTTGTCTGAAACAACGCTGACCACTTTCGGGCGCATTGTCGGCAGCGACCTGTCGAACACCGACACCGCCATGAACCTCTACGGCGCCGAAATGACTCGCGCACACGGAAAAAGTTTGGAAGAAGTGGTGCTCAGCCTGATTCCTTCGAATTTTTTTGAAGCGCTGGCCAAAGGCGAAACCCTCAAAGCTTTGATTTTTTCTCTGCTGTTTGGCATGGCACTGGGACATATACCCAACCGTATTGCCGGTGGCTTGTCACAAACCCTGGAGACCATTTATCAAACCTGCCAGACTCTCATGCGCTGGCTGAACTTCCCCCTCCCCATCGTGCTGGTCTGCATGAGCGCTTCCCAAATTGCCAAGTCCGGAGTTGAACCTTTGCTGGTGATGGTCAACTTTGTGGTTGCCTTTGGTGCAGCCAGTTTGATCTTTCTGGCGTTGGCGGTACTTGTTATCTGGAAACGCAGCAACACCAGCCTCAGTGGAACTTTGAATGCCCTGCGCGAACCCTTCGCGCTGGCCATTGCCACTCGCAGCAGCGTGACCTGTATGCCCGCCATGATTGTGGCTTTGGTGCAGCGATTGAGCTTTGCAAAGGCCAAGGTCGAATTGCTGGTGCCGCTGAGTGTGTCCATGCTGCGGGTCGGACCGATTCTCTACTATGCCTGCGCGACCTTGTTCATTGCCCAATTGTATGGGCGCACCCTCTCTGCACAGGAGTTGGGCCTCTTGCTGATGGCTTCAGTCTTGGCCGGATTTGCCTCTGCCGGAATGACTGGGCTGGTCACGTTGTCGCTCACGAGCATGGCCTGCGGCTATCTCGAACTGCCGTTCGAGGCCGCCTTCATCTTGTTTTTGGCCATCGACCCGATCTGCGATATCTTGCGCACGCTCGTGCTGGTGATTGGCAACACTGCCGCGGTGGCAGCGATTTGCCCCAGGCCTTTGAAGATCTGAGCAGCAAAACCATGACCCTGAAGGCCAGTTACGCCACAAACTCCCTGCTGCTACTGCTTTGTGCAGTCGCAGGGGCGCTGCTCGGCCTGGGTCCGCCGGCCATGTCGACGTCGGCTTGGCTGGTGGTGTACGTGAGCACGGCTCTTCTGAACTTGGTGTGCATGCCACTTTTGGTGGTGGCCACGTTATCGGGGTTACGTCATTTGCTGAGTCTGCCCCACCCCCCGCGCCGCATTTTGATGATTGCCCTGGCCGGAGGGGCGCTCCTGCTGCTTTGCGCTCTGATGGGTGTGTTGGTGGCAAATTGGGGCCAACTGGGCTGGCAACTGGACGAAGCCAGTCAGCTAGAACTTGGTCAGCTGGTCATCCGCCAAGCGGCGAGCGGCGATACGCTGAACCTCGACGGCAGTGGTGCCAGTTCGGGAATCGGCACCCATGTCCCATGGTCGATACCCAATAACGCCTTCCTTGCTCTGACCAGCGGTGACTTGGCTGCCGTGATGTTCTGTACGCTTGTTTTCGGCCTGGCCTTCACCTTGCAAAAAGGTTCATTGAGTGACTCGACCGTGGAATTACTGGACGCTGTTTCACGCACCTTGGAAAAATTGATCGGCATGGTCAACTTGGCCCTGCCTCTACTGGTCATGGCCTATGCGGCGCAAATCACGAGTCAATGGAACTCCGGCCTGTTACACGCCATGGGCAGCTTTTTGATAGGCCTTTGGGCCTTGTCTGGTGTACTGAGCGCGATCATGGTGTTGGCCCTGGTCAAGCTGGGGACCAGCACCATGGGCCAAGTATTACAAGCTTTGAAAATACCGGTCATCTTGAGCTTGGTATCGGCCAGCCCCCTGGCCTCAGTGCCTGCCAGCATCGAGAGCCTGAGCGACCGACTGGGGTTCTCTCGGGGTGTCGTAGAAATGCTGTTGCCATCCAGCACCGTATTTTTGCGAACCGGTGCGGCTTTGCAATACGCCATGCTGGCGGTATTTGTCGCACACCTTTATGGGCAGCAACTCACGCCCATGGAAATGGTGACACTTGCGCCTGTGGCGGTCTTCGCGGCCTTGGCCTCGGCCGGCAGCAGCGGTGTCGCCAGCTTGGGGTTTGCAGCGGTGGTGGTGACACACCTGAGACTCCCTTACGAGGCAGCATTTCCCCTGTTTGCTGCCATTCAGCTTTTGAGCGAAGGCCCAACTCGGCTCTTGTCCATGCTGTGCAGTTGCGTGCTGACCGCCATAGTCTGTGGTGGTCTGCCCATGGAGCGTCGTGTGCACAATGAAGACGTTAAACCGTATGCGCCGCTGAGTTTTACATTGAGCCACCAATCGGCTGCTGTGTTGGCCAGTTGCGTGTCCCTAGCTGGCTTGTTGTGCCTGGTGTTGGGCATTGGGCTGGGCCTGCGCCAAGCAGATAGTCGGACACCCTTTCTAACAAACACCACTTCTTTAACGCCCGCCTCCGTGCCGGGTCAGACACCATGACGCTCGCGATGAACAGTTTTTCTATCGGCCTGTGGCACTGGTTGCCACGAATGGCTGCGGCCTCTTTGCTGATGACCGTCAGTGGTTGTGCCATGGTTGGCGGTGTGGCCAATGTCGTGGCCTCATCTACCGCCAACTTGTTCAGTGCCACGCCAACCGCATCGTTTCTGGACTGGAAAGCCATGACGCTGGTGGCTGCGCCCGACGTCAACCAAAACAGCCCCTTGGCGGTGGACCTGGTATTTGTGCGAGACCAAGCCACACTGGACAAGTTGCTGACCCTGCCAGCCGCCAAATGGTTTGCCAGCAAGGACGAACTTCAAAAAACCTACCCCAACACCATGACTGTGCGCAGCTGGGAGCTGGTGCCCCAGCAGGTGCTGCAGCTCAGTGAAGAGGCCTTGGGCTCGCCTCGCGTAGCAGGCATGGTGATCTTTGCCGACTACCTCAGCCCCGGCGACCACCGGGCCCGGCTGCCGCTGACACGCGAAGCTTTTTTGGTGAACCTGGACTCGCGCAGCTTCAGCGTGCAAGCCCGGCCTCGTTGATTTTTTCGAATACTGATTGAACCGCATGACTCATTCTTTCCCGCCAATACCTGAGCGCATTCAATGGCACGAAGGCATGCTTTTGGCCCCCCAGCACTTTCAACAAAACCAGGCACGCACTGACGCACTGGCCAGTTGGCATGCGCTGGCAGCTGCCCCTTTGGCTTGGGGTGTTCGCCACCTGGAAATTGACACTGGGCTGCTGGCCAATGGACTGTTGCGGGTGCTGGCTCTGGACGCCGTGATGGCCGATGGCACTGCCATTTGGCATGACGCCAGTTGCGCCGAACACGGGCTGCTGGAACTGGACCTGACCGACCAAGCCGAGGCGCTCGAGTTGGCCCCGCAAGACATCTGGCTGACGCTTCCCCGCTCCCGTTCGATGAACAACCCCAGCGCGCCTTCTCGCTTCACCTCTCTGGCGATGCCGCCCATTGAGGATGAGGTCTCGCAAGCCATGCCTGCTGACCTGCCGCGCATGCGACCAAGCTTGGGTTTGAGGGCTGGCGTACAGCCGCCCTCGCTGTGGCAGCACCTGCGCCTGGGCAGTGTGCATAAAGACAACAAACAGATTCGTCTGTCTGCTGACATGCCGCCGCTGATGCAACTGACGCGGACCCACCCACTGTGGGCGCGCTGCTGGCAATTGGCCAATGACTTGCGCGGCAAAGCCGCCTTTGTGGCCAGGCAAATGCAGGTTCCATCATCGCGCACAGAAGATCGCCTCACGACCTTGGAGCAAAAAGACCGCCTGCGCAGCCTGCTGCAAGGCCTGGCACCGCTGGAAGCCGTGCTGCAAACCCAGCCTTTGCACCCCTACGCTGTGTATTTGGCCTTGTGCGATCTGCTGGGGCCTTTGGCCTTGCTAAGACCGGGCGCATTGTCCATGCTGCCTCCCGCCTATGACCAGGCACGTCCAGATGCTGCCTTTGGCCCGCTGTTACACACACTGGAAGAAGCCGTGGCCGAGATCAGCCAAGACCATCTGCTGCAGTTGTTTGAATTTGAAGACGGTAACTTCACTTTGGACCTGCAAGCCGAATGGGCAACACCTCGCTTGGTGGTGGGGCTGCGCGGCAAACCTGAAAAAGATCTGGTGGCCTGGATGGAAAGCGCTGTCATCGGTGCGCAGTCAGCTTGGTCCTCACTGCGCGAGCGTCGTGTGCTGGGCGCGGTCCGCCAGCGCATCGACTCGGCACCTGAACTCGGCGTGCGTGACAGCAGCGGCTACACACTGTTTGCCATTGAGACCCCGGACGCACTGTTGCAACCTGGTCAACAACTGGTCGTGAGCAACAACAACGAGACCTACACCCCCCTGCGGCCCCAAGAACTTGTTCTGTTTGTTAAAGGCCAAGTGGCCTGAACGCCCAAATATTTACCCAGAGCACACGCATGTCTAACCTTGCCCTCGAAACTGCCGATGACAACTCCTTGGTTCGCCAGTTCCGCCACTTTTATGAAGAACTCGAACGCACCTGGCAAACTGCGCCATCGTGCAGCAACACCGCCGAAGCCACCATGCTGGCGCGTCAGGTCAGTCGTCACCTGGAAAACCTGATCGAGCTGCAAACTCTGGAATATCGCCAGGGCGGCAGCCGCTTTGCACAACAAGCCGCGCAAGATGCGCGCTACCTCAAAGCTGCGCTGGCTGACGAAGTGCTGCTGCGCCAAAACTGGCCTGGGCGTGAGATCTGGAGCCAGCATTTGCTGGAAGCGTCCATGTTTCGCTCCAGCGTCGCGGGCGAAAAGGTGTTTGAAGACATCAAACAATTGCTGCGCGCCCGTGAGCCAGCCCAACGCACACTTGCCCAGCTTTATTTGTTCACGCTGGCCTTAGGCTTTCAAGGTCAATACCGGGGTCAAAGTGCCAAAGATTTGCTCGGGGACTTACGCCGTGAGCTTTTCCAGTTTGTGTTCCAACGCCAAGCCGATCTGGCTGGACGCGACCGCGTACTCTCGCCACAACCCTATGCCAACACACTGTCGCACATTGCACCCCGACGGATGGCGCCACTGAATCGCTGGAAATTGATTTTCTTGGCCAGCATGATAGGTCTGCTGGCGGTATCTGAGTTACTCTGGCTTTGGCCAACTTGGCAGCTGCGGCAAACCCTCAATGACAGCGGCAGCTTGCTGCAACTGTCCAAGCCATGAGCTTTTTTTGCATCTCTAGCGCTTTGATGGATACCCCATGTTTTTAAAAGCTGATTCGGTGATTTGGAGCTTGCTAGCCCTGGTGGTGCTGGTGCTGATCGTGCTCGGCTTCATTTTGTGGGTAGCCAGTCGCCCAGAAAAAGAAAACCGAGGCCAGGCCAAACGCTTGGTGCGCATGCGCAACGACACACTTCGAGCCTCTTTCCGTCAGGCCGTTGAGCTGATTGAAGCCAACATCGCAAGCCGCTCTCAACGCCTTACCCTGCCATGGGTTCTGGTACTCAATGAAGGAAGCGAGCCTGACCCCTTACCCCTAGGACATTCGGGCATTTCTCAGGCACTGAGCGCGGACTCCACTGCTAGCGCCTCGGCGCAAGGCATCTCTTGGAATTTTTTTGACAAAGGCATCGTCATCAACATGCTGGGCGCCTACCTGGGCACGCCTGACAGCGACGACGACACCGAGCGACCTTGGGAAGAGTTCCTCAGCTTGTGCCGTGACTACCGACCCGAGCGTCCTTTTGACTCACTGGTCGTGACCGTGCCTGTGGATCTCCTGATCAGCAGCGACCCCGACGCCCGTCTCGAACTCAGTCGCTTGGCCAAACTGGCCAACCGCCGCTTATGGAAAGCGCAAAACCGTTTTGCCATGCGGTTTTCAGTTTATGTGATGGTCTCGGGCTGTGAACGCCTGCCAGGATTTGCGCCTTTTGCACGAGCTCTGCCCGAAGCCATGCGCAAAAGCATGCTGGGATGGTCTTCGCCGTTCGAGATCACCGCCTCGTATCAGGAGAACTGGGTTGACCAAGCGGTTGACCATACCGTGCAAACGCTCTCAGACACATCTGCCGAGCTTTACGTTCTGAACCTCGAAGGCGACAGCTCGCCCTACTTCTTGTTGCCTGGCCAGATCGACAGTCTGCGCCCGCAGCTGCAGCTGTATGTCAACGAACTGATGCGCCCGAGCACCTACCATGAGCCCTTCCTGATGCGAGGCATCTACTTCACGGGTGATGCCAGCGAAGCAGCCGAACGAGCCTTGCGAGTGATGAATGGCGAGGACGAACCGACCCAGCTGGAAAACTCGCCCCATGCGGCAACCCAAGCGGCAGCGGGAACTACCGAGCCCGTTGGAAACGAGCCGTCGACAGAAACACCGTCTGTAACCCAGGCGCTGGTGCCAGCGGCGCAGGATCTGCCCCAGGCTCGGCCTGGAGCAGACCGCGACGGCTACCGACTCGATCCCGCGCCGGTTTTTTTGCGCGATTTGTTCGAGCAAAAGATTTTTGCCGAATACGGTTTGGCCCGACCCTCGGGAAGTCAACTGACCAGCAGGCCCCTGCTGGGGCGAGGCGCCCGCTGGGCCGCCTGGACTCTGATTGGTGGCTGGAGTCTGGGCCTGTTGGTCGGCTCGGTGATCTTGCACAAGCAAAGCAACGCCTTGCATGAGGTTCTGACAAAATTCAAGAACGACAACGAGCAGCACGCACTGGCTTTGCGCAACGGCGAAACGATATCTGCCGAAGCGAAAAATCGCCGTGCCATCGCCCTGCTTGGCGTGATGGAGCAAATGGACGGCAAGCGCCTATGGTCGATCTTCATGCCAGGCTCATGGCCCGTCGTGGACAGGTTACCCGGCGACTTGCGCGAATACTTGGAACGCGCTTTTGGCGACATCGCAGCCGCAACGCTACACCGAGCCTTGCAGGCCAAAGTCAGCCAGCTCACTGGGGTGCCACAAGACGATAGCACCGGTGAATTGATTCAGGGTGCCAGTTGCACGGCCCTGAACAACTCAGTCGATGAAAACATCCGATACAGCCAGTTGGGTTTTCAGGAATTGCCAGAGTTTGCAGCGCTGCTGTCGTATGTGACTTCTGTAGAGCAAACCAGCTTGGCCTTTGCTGCCATGCAACGCCTGCAAGCACCTGGCATAGTGCCTGACCCGCGTGACTTGCAATTGCTGGTCAAGCTGGTCTTTGGTGTGGATCTGAACTTCGTGTCGCAGCGAAGTTCAGAGCTCTTCAGGAGCAAGGCTGCCAGTGCGCACAAGGTGAACTTGGCACCGGCCCAAGAGGCCATGCGCTGCACCCTGCGCCAGCGAACACTGCGCTTGCAAGATGCTGCTTTCAACAACAACCCTTTGCTAAACAGCCAACGGGAACTCAATGCAAGCGTCAACTCACTGACCGAAACCGTAGAGGACAACGGCGACGCCAAGATCCAACTAGAGTCCTTAACTTCTTTGCTGGCCGAGATCAAAGCACATGACGCCTTACTTGCTGCTGGCGCCAGCAATGCAGCCTGGATGCGCCGTCCCACCTTTGCACCTGGTGCTGCCTGGGACAGTCTGTTAACTCGGATCACGGCAACACCACTTTTGGGCGCAGAGCTTGCACTGCACACCAAGGAAAAATTTGAAGGCAGCTTCAAGGGATTTGTCATTGAACTCAATGAGGAATTGACGGACAACACCAACACGGAGGTGGTTTGGGATGACAGTGAAATGCGCTACACCTTGGGCTCTGCCCTGTCTGGTCTGCGCGCAGGTCTGAGCGCTTTGCTGGCCGAGCCTTACATGACAACCACCAACAACCTGCCCGCGCCTGAATTGAACAGCAATCCCGGTGCCAACCACCCCTTGAACTGGGAGTTACCGCGATTGGATGAAGCGCTGGCCACACAAGAGCAACGCAAGAAGTTCAAGAGCGACATCCTGCCGCGCTTTCCGCTCACCAGCCAACGCGCAATTGAACACATCGTCAAGGCTCGGTTAAGCAACCAAATCATGACCCACGTCAACGCAGCGCTAGCGCCCAGCCCCAAACAGCCCAGCACTTCGCTGGACTTGGCGGTCATGGAATCCGAGCGCACCCGGCTGACACGCGTGCAATTGTTGCTGGCGGATCTTGGTGCCCGCCGTGACGGCGACGCACTGCGTGGCTTGATCACGCGCGACGCCTTGCGCAAGTTGCAGGCTCTGGACGAAGCACTGAACCGCTCGGAGTTGTATGCGATCAAGGGCCGCAGCTTTTCGTTTTGGCAGGGCGAACGAAGCCCCGTTCTGGGTGCCTTTGGCCTACCCGACGCTTCTGGCCTACAGCCTTACCTGGCCCAACAAGTGGTCCGGGCTGAACAACTGAGCAAAGAAGCCGACGCCGTGCTCAACCTGCTACCCGTCAGTGCGGCCAGCAATATGCAAGCCCAGCGCTGGCAAGCCATGTCCCGTGACCTGGAACGGTTCAAGCTCAAAAATCCAAACAGCAGCTTGCTCGCGCTGGAAAACTTCCTGACGACAATGGCTGGTGATGTGGATGGACAAAACTGCCAAGAGCGCTTGCAAGGCAAAGTGCTGACTGGTCGACCCTCAGACTTTTTTGCTGAGCGCCATGCTCAGCTCGGCGCCTTACTCATCCAGCGATGCAGCGAGCTGCGCTTGAAAGAGCAGCAGGCGCTTTGGTCTGTCTTCTCCAACGACTTCAACCAAGCCTTGGCCGGTCGCCCGCCCTTTGCCGCGCCCGGCTGGAACGCCGAAGCGCCGGTGGTCGAGATCGACGAAATCGCACCACTGCTGCGCAGCTACGAACGAGCCAGACCCGCCATGCAAGCCTTGCTGCAACAGCAAAAAGGCTCGACCGCAGGTGTAGCCGTACAGCGATTTGTCGACCAGTTTGACCGCAGTCGAAACTTCTTGGCACCCTTGGTGCCGGCCGAAGAAAACACACCGGCGGGTTACGACTTGGCTGTGGAGTTCAGAGCCAATCAAGGCGCTGAAATCCAGGGCAATAAAGTGATCGATTGGAGCCTGGAAATTGGACGTCAGCGCCTGGGCCTGCGCGACGCGCCAAAGCCACTGCGTTGGGAGCCAGGTCAGCCTATCTCACTCACTTTACGCTTGGCCAAAGACGGTCAATTCAGCCCGCTGGCCGACCCCAAGCAGCCCGCCCTGAGTGTAGATGGCAAAACCGTGACCTTGCGCTTTGCCGATGCCTGGTCACTCTTTAATCTGATCGGACGCCAACGTGAAGTCGAAGCCCGCAATGACGGTCGCAACCAACTGCTGCGTGTGGAGTTCCCGCTGCAAATGGACAACCCGTCGGCCCTTGCCAATACCCCTGCTCCCAAAGCACCGCTATTACCCGCGACCCTCAAACCAGCTGAAGTCGGTGAAAACCGCGCCAAGGTCTACCTGCGCCTGACATTGAGTCCGCCCGGCAAGCGCACTCCACTGATCTGGCCCGGCCCGCTGCCCACGCGTGCGCCTGAACCCCTTAAACCCTGATCGCTAAGCCAGTCTATGGAAAACTCACCCTCCCCTTTGATGGATCTTGTTGACCGCTTGCTGGCGCCTGTACCGGGTGCTGACCCAACGGGGCTTTGGGCTCGCTACGACCCGGTCATGGCGCAAATTCGCGTGGCACGCGAGGCCGACGATCCCAGTTTGCCGTTGGGTGAGTGGGAGCGCCCCTTGAAAAAAGCCGACTGGCTCCTGGTTGTCAAGCTTTGCACGCAAATTCTGGCCGAACGCAGCAAAGACCTGCAAGTGGCAGCATGGCTGACGGAAGCCTGGATCCACCTACACCAACTCGACGGTTTACGTGCCGGTACTCAGCTGATCAGTGGCTTGCTCGAAACCTACTGGGAGGGCGTGCATCCTCAGCAAGATGAAGAAGGTGATTACGAGGCTCGTATCGCGCCCCTGGCTTGGATGAACGAGACTCTGCCACTGAGCCTGCGCCTGCAAGTGGCCCTGCTGCCTTGGCCCGATCGCAAACCAGCCTTCATCAGTCTGGAAGACTGGACCAAGGCTCCTTTGGTTGCGCCGCCGCACAAGGACGGCGACACCGACGATGAACCGGGCGCTGCAAACACGCCCAGCCGCGAAGAGTTGATCTTGGTGGGTGCCACCACGGCAGCACAGATGCTGTTGCAACTGCGCGAACAACTGGCCCTGGCCATGACCGAATGGAAGGCGCTGGACAGCTTGGTGGACAACCGCCTTGGCAAGGAAGCCCCCAGCATGTCACGCGTGCTGGACACGTTGGGCTTGATCGACCGTGCCAGCAACAGCTTGCTGTCCAAACGACTAGACCGGCCAACCAGCGAGACGCCAGTCCAACCGGAAAAGGCCATCAGCATTGCAGACACCGCCATCCCCAGCGGCCAACCACAAGAGCCTGGCCCTATCGGCCTGACGCCCAAAGACGACTTTGCGGACAGCGACTTGCGCCTGGCCACTGGCCCCATTCGCTCACGCGCCGACGCCTACCGCCAACTTGAAGGCATTGCCAACTTTTTGCAAAGCATCGAACCGCACAGCCCAACGCCCTATTTGGTTCGACGGGCGGTGAGTTGGGGTCGCATGCCGCTGCCTGAACTCATGCAAGAGGTCTTGCGTGAAGAGGGGGATTTGAACCGACTGTTCACGGTGCTGGGGTTGGCACCTCAAAAATCAACCTGACGCTCTTCCAAATCGGATACAACAAGGAGTCAACAATGCGCAATACAGCTGTTCAAAATGCCATCAATGAAATGACAAAGGCCCGCCACGGTGGTGACTATGCGGCCATCTTCCAGGGAAAAAGTTTGGCTTTCAAATTCAGCAAAATCAGGGAAGACACCAGCGAGCTGAACGAGACCAGTCAAGAAGTGGCCGAAGCGATGACGCCGGTCGTTGAGGCTGTAGCTGACAGTCCCATCGTCCGCACTATTTTGGAAATAGGCGCACTTATCAAAGCTGGAGGGCGGCTTCTACTCGAGGGGCTGCGAGTCGCATTCAAACGCTTGATTGAGATTTTTGATAGCTTGCGTGAAGCTTTGGAGGCAGCCTTTGCGCCGCTTTGCGCTGCCTTCGATCTGGTGCTAGATACAGCCATCAACTTCCTGATCGATATGCTGCCCAACGCTTTCATTGAATTTGTCCAAGGAATCATTGCGGCAGTGCTGCCCTTCATCGGACAAATCAAGGCGTGCGGCACCATGCTGGTGTCGGTGGGTAAATTTGTCGCACAAGCCATCAAACACCATGGCCTAGAACGCGCGGCAGTCGCCATTGACGCGACCAACCGTTTCTCCACGGCCGCCCGCGATGCAATCATGAGAATTCTTGATGCTGAGTTGCGTCGTACGGGTGCGACAGCCATCATGGACACGGCCAATGCTGGCGTCTCGGTAGCTGGCTTGGTCTGGACGGGTAATGTGGCAGGCACCGTCGTGGGTATCGCCACGTCATTGGCCAAACTGTGTATCAAGCTTGCAGATATCTTGGCCGATCTGCGTGTGATGAGAGCAGGTAATGCTTTGCTGGCTCGAATGAAGCAGGACCCCCGTCGCGATGTCAATCCGGCCGAGTTGTTCAGCGTGGCCCCCATCCTGGGTTGTACTTATCTGGCGGTGGCCACGCAAAGTAGCCTAATTGCCAATACAGGCTTTCTCGATTCATGGAAAGTCAAGACAACCATCACTGATTCAGGGTGGATGTCTGAGTACGAAGCAAAGGCGCGACAGCTCAGTCCACTGCGACTAACCGCCATGAAGATGTGCGCGGCCAGCCGACTGGAACTCACCACCACTTCGCAAATGGGTGTGCTGTTTGACTTTGACTTGAAAGACGAAGTGCGCTCAAAAATCAGTGATGCAGTGAGTGGACGCGCTGCGGATGTATTGAGTGGTGCAGCTACCGCCCGTTTCATGCCAGCTTGAGACTAAGCAGCATGCTGCATTCTCTGATCAGCAAAAAATGATGCTAAATATCCGGTCCTTACGCTGGGGTCCATGATTGATATGCAAGAGGGCTAACTCTTGGATGATCACACCTGCCACACACGGAGCACTTGTGCATGACTTCTGAAGATTACCGCTGGCTTGAAAGCTGCGCCAGGTGAAAATTTGCACTTATGATTTTAAATTCCTTTGGAAAGCACGCCATTGCTTAGCGCACGATGGGTAAGGGCAGCGCCGTGGTCAAGGCTCCAGCAAACGGGCCATGCGCGTCAGTCGTTGTGCATCATGGTTTTGCAAATACTGGTCAAAACCCCGTTGCAACTGCCACACCATCGCGCCGCCCATGAGCGCCACAGGCAAGGCCACGTAGGCGACCAGAGTGATCGCCACCACATGCAGCAAGCGCCGATGCCTGAAAAAGTGTGACTTCAAGTATCGATCCCTGCACTCCATCGATCGTTCCAGTTGCGCTCGATTTGCCTGCGGTCGCGTTTGGTGGGGCGGCCTTGTTCGATGCTCAGCGCAGGCTCGCGGGACAAACGGTTCATCTCTGCCGCTTTTTGACGCTGCGCGATGCTTTCAGGGGTTTCCTCGTAAAGCATTTGCGCCAAGGGTGCGGGGCCACGCACACCGCTGATGCCCAAGACTCGCACCGTGCGCTCGACCGCGCCTTGGCGCAGGCGGACCGTGTCACCCACTTTCACTTCGCGCGAGGCTTTGGCGTCCTGGCCGTTGATCTGCACACGGTTTTTTCCGATTTCGTCACTGGCAATGCTGCGGGTTTTGAAAAAACGTGCGGCCCACAGCCATTTGTCGATGCGCAAGGCGTTCATGGTGGCGTGTTCAATGTCAAAGCAACTGGCCCTGCGGGCTCAAGCCGTCGCGCACATGCGGATAACGCAGCTGGATTTTCAGCTCGCGCTTCATGCGCGTGTTGTCCAGTCGCCGGGACTCGCTCATGAAGCTCAGCAGCATCAGGGGCAGCGCGGTGTCGGCATCGCTGCGCGAGATGCGCGGCGGTTTGGGCAATCCGTACAGGCTGGCCGCCAGGTCAAAATAATCGCCCATTTTCAGATCGGTGTCGTCCGTCACGTTGACCACACGCTGCGGCTTGCCGCGCCACAAAGCGGCGGCGCAGGCCCGCGCCAAGTCATTGGCGTGGATGTGGTTGGTGTACACGTCTTCTTTGGAAACGAGCACGGGCGTGCCTTTGAGCAAGCGCGCACGGGGCGTGCCGCCTTCGCGGTCTGGTGCGTAAATGCCGGGGATGCGCAACACGCTCACCCGCACGCCGCTGCGTCCCAAAAAACGCATCAGGTGTTCTGCGTCCACACGGCGCTGGGCGCGGGGGGTGTGGGGGTTCACGGTTCGGGTTTCGTCGACACGATGGCCCCCGCAATCGCCGTATACACCCGTGGTCGAGCCATAGACCAGCACCTGTGGCGGCGTGCGCAAACGCAAGGCACGCACCAAGGCCAAGCTGCGCGGGTCGCGCTCGGATTCACCCCGGCGCTCAGTGGGGGGCGGGGCCAGATGAATCACCCGGTGGGCAATGCCCGCCAAGCGCTGAATGCTGGCCGCGTCGTCCAGATTACCCAACAAGGGGGTGATGCCACAAGCGCGCAACAAACGCACCCGTTCGGACGAAGAAGTCAGCGCCATCAAACGCACGCGCTGGCTTTTCGGGGCACCCAACTGGCCAGCGGTGCGCAGGCCCACATCGCCGCAACCCACGATCAAGACACGCTGGCGGCGAAAGCGGGCGGGCAGCGCGCCCAAGGGGGTTTGGTTTGAGGGCAAAATCAGGGGTTCTAGGTCAAATACAAGCCCTCAAGGATACCGAAAAGATGAGCTTTCAAATTTCCGTGCAGCCCAGCGGCCGCAGCTTTACCGCCGATGACAACGAAACCCTGCTGGCCGCAGGCATCCGCCAGGGCATCGGTCTGCCTTATGGCTGCAAGGATGGCGCTTGCGGTTCGTGCAAATGCAAAAAGATTTCTGGCACCGTGGTGCACGGCCCGCACCAAGCCAAAGCCCTGAGCGACGAGGAAGAGGCCCAAGGCCTGGTGCTGACCTGTTGTGCCACCGCCC
>Ga0255139_1000093_pt1 | contig 32395 bp, 28 predicted proteins | sample Law_Colum_RepB_8_FD_188549 | JGI IMG/M metagenome (GOLD analysis project Ga0255139, IMG submission 188549) | Freshwater microbial communities from St. Lawrence River, New York, United States - Law_Colum_RepB_8d | ecosystem: Environmental > Aquatic > Freshwater > River | place: USA: New York...
TCGCCGGGCCCAGTGGCTATGGCTACCAGTTTCCCAGTCACTTGCCGGGTCGACCGGCTGCGGCCGCCGAGACGGCACGGGCTGTGGCCCGAGTGGATTGGTCGCTGGTGACGCTGCTCAATGCGGGGGGAGGTCAGGACTCATCCAAGGACTGGTTGGAGCGGCCGGAAATCCGTGGAGTTCTCTACAAGGATTACGCGCCTTACAATCGCGGTCGGGGTGCGGTGTACTGGCATCAGGGCAAGCCGAGCGTCTCGTACCGCTATTTGCTGTGGGAACAGAAAGACCGTTCGGGGGCATTGCGGCCGGATTGGCTTCCGGCCGGTGTGGCCGGGGCCGTCGAAAGACAACCCTCCGGAGCTGAGGCGGGTTCCGAGGCCTATGCGTTGGTCAATGTCCACGCCTGGTCTTTCCGTGATTCGGGGGGACCCATGGGAGCCATCGGCCGGACCATCGAAGCGCTGCCTCCCCGGGTCCGGGTGGTCACCGCTACGGAGTTCTTCGAGTTGATAGCCGAAGAGGCTTCCCTTCGGAACGGCAAGAAAGGCGACTGACTCGGGAGGCCTTTGGTCTATGATGAATCCCATGCCGGAGGGTTTGGTGAAGTTCCTGCAACGCTGGTTGGTCACAACCATTGGCGTTTTGTTGGCCGATGTCTGGGTGGACGGGATCCGTCACCAGACCTTCGGTGCCTTGCTGGAGGCCTCGTTGTTGTTGGGCTTGCTCAATGCGTTTGTGCGCCCGCTGCTCATGGTGATTTCACTCCCGCTGTTGATCTTCAGTCTCGGGCTTTTCGTGATGGTCATCAACGCCGTGCTCCTGAGCCTGGTCGGCGGCATGCTTCAGCCCGGATTCGTCGTGGACGGATTTGGATCCGCCTTCTGGGGTGGCGTGATCATCAGCCTAGTGTCGCTGGTGGTGAATGGATTCCTCGGACGGGGAGCCAAGGTGCAGTTCCAGGGTAGTGTCCGCGGATCGTCCGGACGCCGTCGGCCGAAGAAACAGGATGAGGATGGCGGCGGTCCGCTCATCGATGTGTGAGCCTAACTGGATCCTCATCTTCATCCAAATCCATGCCCTCGAAGTCCCGAAATGAATCGTCGAAGCCGCGTTCGCAGCGAGTCCTGGCGCCCGCCGTGCTGCTGCTGGCGCTGGTTGGGGTCTTGGTCTGGGGACTGTGGCGGGTACTGGGGCCAGAGAAGAGCGCCGCTTCCAAGCCTGAGGCTGGAATAGCCAAAGAAGCCACCAGGGTTGCGGTTGAGCCCGTTCCAACTCAGGCGGCTACTCCGGTTGCAGCTACGGCCCCGGCCCAGCCAACGCCGGCTCCCGGGGTTCCAACGGTTGTTCCGGTGCCTCCTGCTGCTCCGCCCGTTCCGGTTCCGGCTCCGGCCAGCGAGCTGTCACCGCTGTCCCCGTTGGTCGTGGTTTCCAATGCCGTGCCTGCGCTGGTGGGGCTGACCTCGGCTCCGGTGGTTCTTTCCACCCAAATCCTCCGCGCTTCAGTGGCTCTGCCCGCGTTGTCGATTTCCAACAGCGGGGCCGCCTGGGTGCCTCGCGGTGCCACCAATTATCTGGAGGCGCAAATCGCGCTGGCCGGACTGGGGATTTCCTCTGGCTCCATCGATGGCGTGGGAGGCGCTCAAACCGCTTTCGCATTAAAAGCGTTTCAATCGCAGCAAGGCTTGGAGCAAACCGGTTGGCTGGATCGCAACACCCGTAAGGCGCTCATGCTCAAGCGGGCTCCATGGGCTCCCTACCGTGTCAGCGCCGAAGATTTGCTGCGTCTGGCCCCGTTGCCGGAGACTTGGGTGGGCAAGTCGCAGGTGCCGGGTTTGGAGCATGAGACTTTGCTCGAGCGTTTGGCCGAACGGTTCCAATCCCATCCAACATTGCTCCGCCGGCTCAACCCTGCGGTCGACTGGGGTCAGCCCGCCGAAGGACTGGAATTGACCGTGCCCTCGGCTCCCCCGATTACCGCCCGTCGTGCGGGTCTCATCCGCATCCATCTTTCTGGGCGGTATTTGAGGGTGTTGGACACGGCCGGTGAATTGATCGCGCATTTCCCCTGCAGCATTGCCCGGCGTGTCGAGAAGCGTCCGGTCGGGGATCTTCAGGTGGTGGTGACCGTGCCCAATCCGGATTACACATGGGATCCCGAGGTGTTCCCCGAGTCGCCCGAATCCCGCACGGTGGGTCGCAAGCTGCGCATTCCGCCCGGGCCCAACAATCCGGTGGGTGTGGCGTGGATCGGACTCAACCGCACCGGCTATGGCATCCATGGGACTCCCAAGCCGGAAGACGTGGGTCGCACGGAAAGCCATGGGTGTTTTCGCTTGGCCAATTGGAATGCCGAATTGCTGCGACGGATGGCTTGGCCGGGCTTGCCCGTCCGTGTGGAAGGCGAGGCTCCCCCGGTTGCCGCTTCCGTGGCCTCGACGGTCTCGACAGCGACGAATTGGACGAATCCGACCGCTTCGACCATTGCGGACACCAACACGGTGAAAGCCCCGCTGTCGTCCGTTCCGGGTTCGAGTGTTCGGGTTCCTGTGGGCACCAACACAGCCCAACCCGTTCGGCCTGCTTCGCCGACTCCCTGAGCCAACGATGCCGTTGAATGGGTGGTGTCGACTGCATCTTTGCGTATCGGACCAACTTCCGGTGCGGGAAAAAGAATCGCCGATGGATTGCGTTCCGGGGATTCCCGGCGTAGGCCTCCCACATGCCGTCGTCACCGGCCGGTGTTTCTGAGCCAGGTCTCGCTCTTTTGCGTGAACGCCTGCAGTCCATCCCGGATCTTTTGGAGGGCTGGGCACGTTCGCCCGAGGCAGCACTGGCGGCAAAGCCACGGATGATTCCGCGGCGCGTGGTGGCGACCGGTCTCGGCAGTTCTGAGGCCCACGCGCGGTACCTCGTGTGGTTGCTCAATCGCTTCACGGACATCCCGGCGGAATTCTTGCCCACCGGAGCCTTGTTGAGTCCCGAGCCAAGCCATTACCGCGATCGCACGCTGGTGGTTTTCAGTCAGGGGTTGTCGGCCCACGCCCGGATCGCCTTGAGCCGACGGAGCGATTTCGCCTCAACGGTGCTTTTCACCGCGGCCAGCCTGGAAGGGTTGCGCCGCAGTGGAAAACAGGACCGAGAGGATTGTCTCCAAGCCTTGCTGACTGAAGGAGCCGAAGTGATCCGGTTTCCACTGGAGGACGAATACACGCTGTTGATCCGGGTGGTGGGTCCGGCATTGGGTTTTTTGGCGGCCCGGATTTGGGTCGGTGCCTTCGCCGGAAACACCTTGCCGGGCGATCCTCAGACCGTGGGAGCCGAGGCGGCGGCGGCTTATCGCGGGGGCTGGGATGCCGGTCGACAGGCTTGGCCCCGGATGGAGCCGGCCGCGTTCGGCCAGGGCTTCGCTTTGCTGGTTTCACCCGACCTCAGCGAATACCTCCAGAATCTCGTCTTCAAGTTTGTCGAAGGGCTCTTTCATCCGGCACCGGATCTGCAGGAATTGCTCCAGTTCGCTCACGGTCCATTCCAGCAGTTGACCGCTTCGCCCAAGCCGGTGGTGGTCCTGCATCGCACTGGTGATCTCGAAGGCGAACAACTCCGAAGGATTCGGGCACTGTGCCGCACGGCGTCGCTGGCATGCCATGCCACCGTTTCGGGATTGGTGTCTCGGACTGATCTCCTGGTCTTCGAGGCGGAAGGGCTTTTCGCTGAGCCATTGCTCCAGGGTGTGGAGCACCAGGGGATTGATCAGGTGTCTTGGCCGGGCCGAGGTTGGGACGGACCGCTGTACGACTACTCCGGGCCTTCGAGTCCGTCGTTGCCCGCATCCGCGAAACGGATGGGTTAGAGCCTCATGGCCTGCAGTGTTTCGGTTCAGGATACCGACCTGAGCAACGGGGCGAGGTTGGTGTTCTGCTCGGCCATGTGACGGAGGCAGGGATCTTGTTGAAGGGCGCGTTGGACGTGTTCGCGGGCGTTCTCGGGATGTCCCAACAACGCTTCGTAGCAGGCGAGATGGAAATGCCACAACCCATTGCCTTGGATGGTTTTCGGGGCCGATAGCAGGGCTTGACGGGCTTCCTCATAGGTCCCCAGCTCATAGAGGCAGCATCCCCAGCCGATGAAGTCTTCCACGTCAGCATCCTTACGGGCGCACAGGGCTTCGAATGCCCGGGCCGCTTCGAACCACTGGCCATTTTGCTGGTGGATGACCGAGCGCAACTCCAGCACCTCCGGTTCCAGTTGATCCTGGGAGTGGAGTTGGTCGAGTTCCTGGAGGGCCGCCTCCATCATTCCTAGTTCGAAGTAGCCGACGGCGGCCTCCGTTGTCCGACTGAGTTTCGAAAACGGCACCCACCAAGTTGTCATGGGTTGGCTGAAACTCAACTGGTCCGCATAGAGAAGGTTTCCGCGACAGAGATTATGGGGCAAACTCATCCCCCATAGGAATCCATGCGTTGGTTCGATGCCCATAATCACTTGCAAGATGCCCGGCTGGGTCATGATCCCGTCGGGATGGTGTCCACCGCGGCTGCACATGGGATTGCCGGCATGGTGGTCAATGGAACTAGCGAAGCCGATTGGCCGCAGGTCCGGCGGTTGGCCGAACAGTGCCCTTCGGTGATTCCCGCCTTTGGGCTGCACCCGTGGCGGGTGTCGGCGCGGTCGGGAGCCTGGCGCGAGGTTTTGGTCGAGTTTCTGGATCACACCCCCCGAGTGGGACTGGGTGAGGTGGGGCTCGACCGTTGGGTCCTGGATCAACCGCTGGAACGTTGCCTGGCGATGGGTACCGGGCCGCAGGGACCGGCTTCACTGGAAATCCAGTTGGAGGTGCTCGAGGTGCAGCTGGACTTGGCATCGGCGCGTGGCTTTCCCGTCACCCTGCATTGCCTCAAGGCCTGGGGAGCCTTGCTGGATTGCCTGCGGCGGCGACCGCGCCTTCCGCGGGGTTTCCTGCTGCACAGCTACGGCGGGCCTGCCGAACTGGTGAGCGAATGGGTTGGCCTCGGCGGCTGTTTCAGCATCTCGGGCCATTCCCTCTACCCGCGGAAGGCCACCCATGCGGCGGTCTTGCGGGCCATTCCCCGTGATCGTTTGCTCCTCGAGACCGATGCCCCGGATCAGTTGCCTCCGCCCGAGTGGGTGTCCCATTCGGCGACCGATGGGAACGGTCACCCGGTGAACCATCCGGCCAACCTCGTTCGTATTGCGGAGGGGGTCTCTGGCCTTCTGGGAATCCCGATCGAAGAATTGTCCGCCCAGTGTGAAGCGAACTGGATACAATTCTTCGGACCGCGGCTTTAGGACGTGACCGACCCGCTCCCCATGGGGTTCCTCACAGCGCCTTCTGGATCCGCATCAATTGCCGTAGCAGCGCGGCCATCTGATCCAACGGGATCATGTTCGGGCCATCGCTGAGGGCCCGATCCGGCTCGGGATGCGTTTCGATGAAGAGGCCATTCACTCCCGCAGCCACGGCGCAACGGGCCAGCACCGGCCCGAACTCCCGCTGTCCTCCGGAGGAGTCTCCTTGTCCTCCGGGCAACTGCACCGAATGGGTGACATCGAAGACCGTGGGATATCCGAAACCGGCCAGGATCGGCAGCGAGCGCATGTCGGCCACGAGATTGTGGTATCCGAAGGTGGTGCCCCGCTCGGTGAGCATCAGATGGCGGTTGCCCGTCTCGGCAGCCTTGGCGACGACGTTCTTCATGTCCTGTGGCGCCAGGAACTGCCCCTTCTTGATGTTGACGATTTTGCCGGTGGCGGCAGCGGCCTGGACCAGGTCGGTTTGGCGGCACAGGAAAGCCGGGATCTGAAGGATGTCGCAGACCTGGGCGGCGGCGATGGCTTGCTCCTCGGTATGGACATCGGTCAAGACCGGTACGCCCACCTCGGACCGGATGCGTCGCAGGATTTCCAAACCCTCGTTGATTCCGGGGCCACGGAACGACTTGCCTGAAGAGCGGTTGGCTTTGTCGAAGCTGGCCTTGAAGATATACGGAATCTTCAGGCGGCCGCACACCGACTTCAGTGTGCGGGCGATCTCCAAGCAAAGGGGTTCGCTCTCAATGACGCAGGGGCCCGAGATCAGGAAAAGCCCTTTGCGACGGTTCAGGACCCGCCACAGCGGGAGGATGGAATCGCTCACACCGGAGGTCATCGCGGTGGCGCGGGTCTTTCGCAATCTCCGAATCGATCCAACCGGGGGCGATGCACGCTGCGTGCTTACGAGTTGAGGTGCTCGATCCGTACTTCCACCTGCATCGTGCGCTCAGTCACGCCCTTGTAGGTGCCGCGAGTGGGCAGTGCATCGGAGTAGTCCCGGCCGATGGCCAGCTTGATGTAGTTCTGGTCGGGTTGCCGGTTGTGGGTTGGATCCAGCGCACGCCATCCGCACCCAGGCAGGAACACTTCGATCCAGGCGTGGCTGGCATTGGCATCGGCGGTATGCAGGTAACCACTCACGTACAAGGCCGGAATCTTCAGCGCACGGCAGAGGGCCAGCAGCACGTGGGCGAAGTCCTGACACACCCCCCGACGATCCGCGAACACGTCGCCGGAACGCGTCTTCACCGAGGTGACCAGCGGGGTGTAGGTGAACTCGCGATGGACGTAGGCCATCAAGGCTTGCGAGGCCTGCCAGACGTCGGGTTCGTCTCCCACCACGTCCAGCGCTGTGCGCCAGACCTCCGGGTTGATTTCCACAAACTCGCTGGCCCCCAGAAAGTCGAAGCAGCGGTCCAGACGTTCGCACTCGGCCAATCGTTCCCGAGGAAAGGGGCGAGCCAGCGGATCGAGCCAGTTGGTCGAATGGGTGGTCACGCGGAACTGGCTCTCGATGAGCAGGGAGGTGTGCGGTTCCGGGATTTCGAAGTGGTGGGTCCGATTCCGGTAGAAGTCGAAGTAGTGCCGCAGGCGGGGCGGTGGGAGCACCTTCAGCACAAAGCTGTCCACGGTTTGATGCTCGTTCGTGACGGGCTCCAGATGAACCTCGTTGAAACTCTCCTTCACGGGCGTCGCGTAGGTGTAGCGGGTGCGATGGATGACACTGAACCTCATGGATCGTGTTGAAACATGAATGGGTCTCCTGTCTTGGGCAATCTCCGACGAAAATCCCGCGTTGACCCCGGTGCCCCGGCTGCGCTTCAACTGCCCTTGTGCATCCCACCAAATTCCTTCGAAGCGCGTTCGTCGCGCTGGCCGGCCTGACTTTGGGCATCGCCCGGGCCGACGTCTCACTCCATTCCCTCTTCACCGATCATGCGGTGTTGCAACAGGGCCGCCCGGTGCCGGTCTGGGGACGGGCCGCAGACGGCGAGACGGTGACCGTGGAGTTTGCCGGACAGAGCGTGACCACCGTGGCCCAGAACGGGCGCTGGTCGGTCCGCCTCAAGCCGCTGAAGGCCACCGCCGAGGGGCGTAATTTGGAAGTCCGGGGCCGCAATACAGTGGTCCTGACCGACGTGGTTGTCGGCGAGGTTTGGATTTGTTCCGGTCAGTCCAACATGGAGTGGTCCATGGCGGCCAGTTTTGAGCCCGCGGCCGACATCGCGGCCAGTGCCAATCCGAATTTGCGCCTCTTCACGGTCACCAAGCGCCGTTCCCCGGTGCCGCAGACCGAGTTGAACCACGCTCCGCATGCTTGGGGAGCCGCCTCTCCGGAGGCCGTCCGTCGATTCTCTGCCGTCGGGTATTACTTCGGTCGCGATTTGCAACCGGCGCTCGGTATTCCCGTGGGACTCATCCACACCAGTTGGGGCGGATCCCCGGCCGAAGTGTGGATGAGCGAGGAGGCCATCAAGGCCGACCATCTCTACACCCGCGACATCCTGGATCCGTATGTCCCGGTCAAACGCGCGCATGAGGCGGCCCTGTCGAAATGGCGCGCCGCCAAGGCCGCGGCCGAGGCCAAGGGAGAGAAGTTCACTCAGGGAGCCCCGGGTGCTCCGTGGTGCCCGGCCGAACTCTACAATGGCATGCTGCGTCCGCTCATGCCGTATGCCATTGCGGGCGCCATCTGGTACCAGGGCGAGTCCAATGCCGGTCGGGCTTGGCAGTACCGCAGCCTCTTTGCCGACATGATTCGCAACTGGCGCTCCGATTGGAACCAAGGCGACTTCCCCTTCCTGGCCGTCCAGCTCGCTCCGTGGGACAAGGGTCGCAAGCGGTCGATCGCGGACATCACGGCCAAGCCGGTGGAAAGCGATTGGGCCGAACTGCGCGAGGCCCAGAACCACGTGGCCAAGACCCTTCCCAGCGTGGGTGTGGCGGTGATCACCGATGTGGGTGACAAGGATGACATCCATCCCAACAAGAAGGCTCCCGTGGGCGTGCGCCTGTCGCTGCTGGCCCAGACCATCGCCTATGGCAAGAAGGTAGAATCAAGCGGCCCGACCTATGGCTCGCAAGGCCGTTCTGGCTCGACCCTGATCCTGAATATGAACCATGCCCGGGATCTTAAGACCACCGACGGAGCGGCTCCGACGGGCTTCGCTCTGGCCGGCAAGGATGGTGTGTGGCACTGGGCCACGGCCGAGATTTCCGGATCCAGCGTGCGGTTGAGTTCCCCGAAGGTGTCCCATCCGCTGCATGTTCGTTACGGCTGGGATGACTTTCCGGTCCTCAACTTGGTGAACGGCAGCGGATTGCCCGCTTCGCCCTTCCGCACCGATCACTTCCGGGGCGTCACCCAGAATTAATCCGCGCGGTACGATGCGCTAGAGAGGCGCACTCTGGGTTCGCTCCGCGGTGTCTGGGGTCTTCGGGCCCCGACCGCGGGGCGTGGCGCGCTGGAGCGAGCGGGTTTGGGCTCCAGACTCTATGCCAGAAAGGTCCGTCCGGAAAACCGTATCCAGGGCCGAGATCGGGATGATGCGGCGTTCTTCGGCCTCCAGCGCATGATCGAAAATCCACCGGCTGAGGGCTGCGGTGTCTGGGTGGGCGTCACTGGCTTGAAAGACGAGGGAGGGTATTTTGGAAGACTCATGGGCGCTTCCTCGTTGATCGCTTGTATTCCAAGCCTGAAGGATTTGATCGACGGGCCGGTGCAAGTAGTGGCGACGGGAGAGCCATTCGGCCACTCGCGGGCGGTGCGACGGATCATCGCAAAATCGACATGCTTCCATCAGCCCGGATATCAGCAGCCGGGATTGTTTGGGTGAGCGATGGGTCCAGGCCGAGCGCAGGCCGAGCACCGTCTCTGGCAGCGGCGGGCGTCCCGGGTTGCTGCAGGTGACCACTCGGCCCGCCCGCGAAGCGGCTCCCGGTTGATCCATCAGGGCCTCGGCTGCCGCGAGGGGGCCGGCACAGAACCCGTCGATGTTGCCCGCGCGTAAGTGAGCGGAGAGTTGTGCCATCGGGATCACGGCCAGATGCACTTGCTCTTCGTTCCATTCCACCGTTCGCATCCATTCCCGAACCGTGGCCGCCTGGGCCGAATGGCGTGAGGCCAGCCCTAGAGTGACAACGCGCTTCTGGCGGGATCGCAATGGGTGAGCTGCAGCAGCGTTCTCCGGTGTTCCGGATGGCCAGAGGGATTCCGAGAGCACCAGCGTTTGTCCGCCATGGCTGAGGGTCAATCCCACCCAGAGCGGCGGGGGTGTTTCTGGCGATCGATCGGCTTCCGCCAGAAGCGCCAGGGGTAGTCCACAGGGAACCTGGGCGGCGTGGAGGTGGCCTTCGAGGAGTTGGTTGCGGAGTCCGGCCACGCCCAATTCGCGGCTCAGTTGCACGGACAATCCGCGTTGAGACCAGAGCCCCAGCTCGGCCGCCACCACCAGAGGCGCGCAAGCCAGCTCGGCTGTGAAACCCACTCGCAGGTCTGTTTCGGGCCGGGGCGGAGGCGTGTCGGGCATCACCATGATGACCGCTCCCCGCACTTCCTAGGCCAGTCTAAGGGTGTTTCAGGCAATCGGCCCGTCAACTGCTTCTCTAAGTTTCGATGTGTTGGATGAACCCGTTTCATGCATGAAGGCGCCCCTCGACAGCCGGCAGCTCCACGCGTTTGTCATCCTCGCCCGCACGGGCAGTTTCACACAGACGGCCCGCGAACTCTTCCTGACCCAATCCGCTGTCAGCCATTCCATGAAGGCGTTGGAGACCGACGTGGGGTGTCGCCTTTTGGACAGGTTGGGCAAGAAGGTCTTGCTCACTCAGGCCGGGGAACAGCTCTTGGTCCATGCCGAGCGGGTGCTTCAGGAAATGGCCAGCGCCCGGTCGGGCATCGAGCGATTGGGCAAGTGGGGAGTGGGTCGACTGCGCATTGTGGCTCCGGCGGCCTTGTGCGCCTACTTGTTGCCGGCGGTCTTGCGGGAGTTCAAAGAGAGCTTTCCGCAGAGCCTCATCAGCGTGGAGGCGGGAGATTCAGCCTCGGCCGTGGCCATGATCGAATCGAACCGGGCCGATCTGGCCCTCACCCTCGAGCCCAAGTCCGAGGAGCGTTTCCAGTTTGTCCCACTCTTCTCTGATGAGTTGTCTTTCCTGGCCTCACCCAAACATCCCTGGGCTCGTTCCGGATCGGTGCCGCGGGCAGAGATTTCCCGTCAAAGCGTTGTGGTTTATGGCAAACGAAGCCTGACGTGGCGCATCCTCGATGCGTATTTCCGGGAGGAAGGCATTGTGCTGAACACCGTCATTGAAATGGGCAGCTTCGAGGCCTTGAAGGAATTGGCGAAGCTGAACCTCGGGGTGGGCATCCTGGCACCCTGGGTCGCCGCCCCAGAATTGCGGAACGGATCGCTGGTGGCCTTGCCACTCGGTCGCCGCAAAGCCCGCCGCGATTGGGGTGCTCTCCACTGGCGCACGCGTCGTCTGACCTTGGCGGAAGAAACGTTCCTGGGTTTGTGCCGCACAGCTTCGGAAGACTTGTTCCAGGCCGAGACCGTTCCAGCCTGATCCGCGGTCGGATCCGCGGTCGTCATTGCCTGAATCGGAAGGGTCAACCTCCGCTCGGAGTTTTGCTGGAGGAGTTGGGCAGGAAAACCGCTCCGCGCAGGGTGTCCCAAAGCAGGTAACCCAAGAACAGGGAATTGTGGTGCAAGTAGCGCCCCACCAGACGTCGGGGTTCCGTGGCCATGCGGTAAAGCCAAGTCAGGCCGCAGCGTTGCATCCAGTCTGGGGCATCGGCGCGCAGTCCGGCGTTGACGTCAAAGGCCTGACCCACCGAGAGCAGCACGCCATGATCCAGCAACGGTTTGACCCGGGCGATCCAGCGCTGCTGCTTCGGAGTTCCCAGTCCCACCCAAATGAAGTCGGGTTTGATCCGTCGGATTTCATCGAGGATCCGCGAATCATCGGTTCCGAGGAATCCGCCCAAATCGCAACGGCCATGGAATGAGCCCACGATTTTCAGGCTCGGGTTCAGGGCGGTGAAGCGTTCCACCAGAGCCCGTCCGCAGGCCTCGGATCCCCCGAGGAAGTAGTGCGTCAGGTCGGCGGGTGAATGGATGAGGGCGTGGCGGAAGAAGGCGGGGCCATACACGCGGTCCTTCATACCGGCTCCGGCCGCATTGAGGAGCCAGAGCAAGGGGGAGCTGTCGGGGATGAAGTGTTCGAAACACTCGGAAGTTTGCCGATAATCGGCATCCGATCGGCGCAAGGTGACAATCTGGGTGTTGCAAAACTCGATGGCCGCTGGAGACGGGCGACGGGCCAAGTGCCGGCACCAAGCCAGAGCTCCGGGGTGATCGGTCACCGTCAACCGGGTCCCCAGGCATCCGATCTCTCGCGGGGCCGGAGAGCTGGCGGTAGGGGGGATCTCATCCGAGGGCATGTGCTCTTTAGCCAATCCAAGGTTTCAGCGCAGCGCGAGCAGTTTCGACGGACGAGTTCTCGCAGTGGCGTTTTGGCGGTGAGAGGCCGTTTGAAGGGTATTGCCCGGGCGGCCGCGCTTCGGGCTTCTGGTCGGGCGGGGTTTTGGCTTAGGTTCAGTCCCGTCATGGACACGCCGACCCGAGAAGAGTTTGCGGTGCTGGCCCGCCAAGGGAATTGCATCCCGGTGGCCCGTCGCCTGCTCGCGGATTTTGAAACCCCTTTGTCCGCCTACCAAAAGCTGAGGGGACAGGGTGAATCGTTCCTCTTCGAGTCCGTGGAGGGTGGCGAACACTTGGGGCGTTATTCCTTCGTGGGTTGCAGTCCGCGCTCGGTCATCCGGCAAACTGCCGACCGGGTGGAGGTGCTGGAACAAGGGCGTGTGGTGGAAACGTACCGTGTTTCTCCGCAGCCGGGTCAACCCGGGGAGAAGGTGGTCCGCGACGGACTTCAGGTGGTGGAGGCCGTGATGTCCGGATTTGTTCCAGTGCCCGTGCCTGGCATGCCCCGCTTCACCGGTGGTGCGGTGGGATTCCTGGGTTACGAGTTCATCCATGATGTGGAACCGGTGGTGCCGCGCCCGCCGAAGGACGAATTGGGGACTCCCACGGTTTATTTCCTGATCGCCGATCAGGTCCTCGTTTTTGATCGGGTGGCGCAGACACTGACGGTGATCGTCCATGCCGTGTTGCCTCCGGGAGAAGACCCGGCCTTGGCCTACGAAGACGCCGTGTCGGAGATCGAACGGTTGGTGGCATTGCTCGAGCAACCGCTTCAGAGCCGCACGGTGACCCTGGAGCCTCAGGCGCCTGATGCGCCCTTCGTCTCCAACACCACGCGCGAGCAATTCCTGGCCAATGTGGTCCGCTCCAAGGAGTTCATCCGCTCGGGCGACATCATCCAGATTGTTGGTTCTCAGCGTTTCAGCACGCCGGTGAAGGCATCGCCGACGGAAATTTATCGGGCCGTGCGCTCGATCAATCCCTCGCCGTACATGTTCCTCCTCGAGTTGGAGGGTTTCGCGCTGGTGGGGGCTTCTCCGGAACTGCATGTGCGATGCGAGGACCGTGCCGTGGAAATCCGTCCCATCGCGGGTACGCGCCGTCGCGGGGCCAATGAGTCGGAAGACCTGGCCCTGGAAAAGGAGCTGCTGGCCGATCCGAAAGAACGGGCCGAGCACGTGATGCTCGTGGACCTGGCCCGCAACGACATCGGTCGGGTGTGCGACTATGGCAGTGTGGCCGTGCGGGATTTGATGGTCATCGAGCGCTACAGCCACGTGATGCACATCGTCTCCCAGGTTAACGGTCGGCTTTCGCCCGAGCGCACGGCCTTCGACCTCATGCGGACCACCTTTCCAGCGGGCACCCTCAGCGGCGCGCCCAAGATCCGGGCCATGCAAATCATCTCGGAGCTCGAGGGCACCACGCGCGGGCCCTATGGCGGCTGCGTGGGCTACTTCGGGTTCAACGGCAACGCCGACCATTGCATCACCATCCGCACGGCTTTGGTGAAGGACGGGGTGGCGTACGTGCAAGCCGGGGGCGGCTGGGTCAACGACTCCGATCCCGAGGCTGAATTCGATGAGACGGTCAACAAGTCGAAGGCCATGCGGAAGGCCATCTCGCTGGCCGAACACTTCCCGCGCTGACCGGCTGTGGGCCGGCCTTCCATGGACGTCGAATGTCTGTGGTTTTTGGCCGGTTTTTGGCCGGCTGTTTCTCCGAAAACAAGATCTCTCGGGATCTTCGTCGCAGGCCCTTATTTCAAGGCCACGATCATTTGCACTTCGGTGGCGGAGTTGACCGGCAAGCCGGCCACGCCGACGGCGGCACGCACATGACGACCGTCATCGCCGAGCAATGCTACCAGGAGGTCGCTGGCACCGTTGATGACCTTGGGGCTGTCGGGGAATCCGGCCACGCAGTTGACGTAGCCGCTGACGGAGATCACGTGGTCTACGCGGTCGAGGTCGCCCAGGGCCAGTTTGGTGCAGGCCAGCAAGTTGAGCGCGCACAGTTTGGCCGCCTCATAGCCTTGTTCGATGGTGAGGGTCTCACCGACTTTGCCGGCGTATTGGATTTTCCCCTCACGACTGGCGATGGCGCCGGGTAGATACAACGTTTTGCCTTCAATGCGGAAGGGCAGGTAGTTGCCTCCGGGCGGTGGGGGTGCGGGCAGGGTGAGGCCGAGTTCGGCCAGCTTGGATTCGATGCGGCTCATCGGTGTTGAGCGTGCTTGGGATTCGTTCCGGGCGCGAGTGTGTCGTTGGTTTCTGTCGTTGGTTTCAGGATAAGAAACCGTGCCTCCGCGGCATGGCTGGGATTGACGCCCGGCTGCTTCAATGGCTCCGTCTGTTTCAACCTGTTTTTGTTTTAAGATCATGCCCAATCCCTGGACCGGAAAAGGAAATCCCTACACCCGCAAAGAAGTTCGCGCGCGCCTGATGGACACCATCAAGAAGGGCGACGCGGTGATCGCCGCCGGTGCCGGCACGGGCATCAGTGCCAAGTTCATCGAGAAGGGTGGGGCCGACTTGATCATCATCTACAACTCGGGCCGCTTCCGCATGATGGGCCATGGTTCAACTTGCGGCATGATGGCCTATGGTGATGCCAATGCCATCGCCATGGAGATCGGTGAGTACGAGGTGCTGCCGGTGGTCGAGGAGGTGCCGGTGATTTGTGGTGTGCACGCCACCGACCCGCGTCGCCGCATGTGGCACTGGCTGGGCCAGGTGAAGGATATGGGTTTCAGCGGTGTGAACAATTTTCCCACTCACACGATTGTGGATGGGCATTTCCGCGGGGTGCTTGAGGAGACGGGCATGAGCGTTCAGAAGGAGTACGAGATGATTGCGCTGGCCCGGAAGATGGACCTCTTTTCCATTGTTTATGTCGGCTCGCCGGAGGAGGCGGTCGAGATGGCGAAGGCGGGGGCCGACGCGATCATTGCGCACGTTGGAACGACGGTGGGCGGTAGTATTGGTGTGCAGAAGGCGGTGGTGAGTTGGGATTTCACCATCAAGCGGACGCAAGAAATCATCGATGCGGCGTCGCGTGTCCGGAAGGACATCTTCTTCCTCTGCCACGGCGGCCCCATCAATACGCCGGCGGATGCAGACCGTGTGATGAAGCATACGGATGCGGTCGGTTTCGTCGGAGCCAGTTCTCTGGAGCGCATGGGAGTGGAGGCTTCACTGACCAACCTCACGAAGGAGTTCAAGCGCCTCAAAGCCCCCGCCGCCAAGAAGTTCGGCAAAAAGAAATAGTCCTACGGGGTCAGTCCCACACTTTTACACAAAAGGGGGCACTCTTTACTATCGCGGCGTCCTGTCAGGGGCCACGAGGGGTGGGGTTTCGGAGGCAAGGCTGTTGAGCGGAGATCCTCAGGTGGTGTGCTGATCGTGAGGGCTCCGCGGGACCCGTTCCTGCGCGCGCAGGGAAGCTCTGGGGGAGCAGGAGCCTTCGCGCTGTGCGCGATGGAGGGGTTTGATCGCTTCCAGTGCTTGCTCCGGCACGGGTCCCGCTGCCGCTGGGTTGCCTCTCTGGAGGTCACCCGATTTTACATAAAAGGGGACACTTCTGACTATCGCTGTGTCTTGGCACGGGCCACGAGGGGTGGGGTTTCGGAGGCAAGGCTGTTGAGCGGAGATCCTCAGGTGGTGTGCTGATCGTGAGGGCTCCGCGGGACCCGTTCCTGCGCGCGCAGGGAAGCTCTGGGGGAACAGGAGCTTTCGCGCTGTGCGCGATGGAGGGGTTTGATCGCTTCCAGTGCTTGCTCCGGCACGGGTCCCGATGCCGCTGGGTTTGACAGCGGTTACGGATTTTGTTGGCTTTGCTCGACCGATGCGGCGGCCCGGATTTCGCGGATCAGGTCCTCCAGTTGCCACTCGTTGCTGGGGAGGATCGCCTGAATCTTGCCCGAGGGTTTGACCACCACGGTGCGCAAGTTGTGCTCCATTTTTTCGGGCGGTACATCGCGTCCGAAGATCAGGCCAAAATGACCGGTGAGCGGTTCGAGTTGATCCCAGGCACCGGTGGCCAAGGTCCAATGCGACGGATCATAATGTTGCCTTTCGGCGTAGGCGCGCAGGAGTTCCGGGGTGTCGTGTTCCGGGTCGAATGAGATGGAGAGGAATCGGAGATTCTTCGGGGCATCGGTTTGGGTGGACAGGGTTTTTTGCGCCCGGGCAAACAGGTCGGTCATCCGAGGACAGAAATCAGGATAGGGGCAACGGGTGAAGATGAAGGTGAACGCCAGGACCTTCCCGCGAAAATCCGACAGTCGGATGACGTTGCCCAATTCATTGGTCAGCGTGTAGTCGGGCAGCATGGATCCGGCTTCGAGCAAGGGCACGGAGGAGGTGATGCGGACTGGCGGGGGAGTGGCTACGGCATTGGTGTCGGAGCCAACGACTTGGATGCGGTCGATCCACCCATCGTTGGTGGTGACCAGCATGCGGAAGGCGATTTGATCACCCGGTTTGAGACCGTTGAGTTCCTTCGGCTCTTTGACATCGAAGGGCATGGTCATGGCAGGCATGAAGCCGGGGATTTCTTCGTGCTTCACCACCACCGAACGACGCTCGGGCTCGACCCGCCGGACCACTCCGCGGACCGAATACTCGCGCGGTGTTTCTTCAGCCGAAGAGGCACCGGTCGCGGTGGCGGGGGCTGCCGGCTTGCAGCCAACACAGCCAAGGGCGAGGGCTGCGGCGAGGAACACCGTCGTCAACCAAGGAAACCACTTCATGCAGGTGTGATCGTAATCCACTCGTCGTACTCGGTAAAAGGGGAAGACCCATCGGGGAATCCCCCAATTGCGGGGTTCACAACACCGTTGCGGCGCTCTCGCGCACCCGGTCCATCACCACATCGGCCAGCATGGGTGCGGTTCCGATGCTGCGGCCGTACCAGACCCGCTTGCCGTGGAGGGTGGTGGGATTGGTCCACGTGGGCTCCCCGCGCCGGAAGCGTTCCTGCACTATCTCGGCCGATGCTCCCAGCATGACGGGGATGTCCTCGTAGCTGTGCAAGCCATCGCTGATGAAAAAGGGCACTACGATGATGTTTCCGGTCTCGCCCAAGGTGTAGGCATCAGCGATTCGAGGATCCTCTTCCATGAAGATCGGGTGGACGTCGCGGTAGAGGCCTCGCTTCCGGATGAGCAGCACTTGGTCCTCGATGGCGCGTCGCGAGTTCTCGTTGTTGCTCGTGCCATGTCCGGCGATGAACAAGGAGCTTTCGGACGGTGATGGCACTTCGGGCCCGGAACCCACCGCTTCGCAGGCGCGTGACAAAATCACTTCGGTCATTCGGGCGTGGGTTCCTACAGGGCCGCAGTAATGAATTTGCCGTCCATCGCGCTGTTGGATCCGCTGGAATTCCGTTTGGCCCCGCGTCGCCAAACCCAGTTCGCGCGGGATCACTTCCTCGGTGAAGTATCCCTCGCTGATGAAGAGCGGTACGACGAACACCCTCGGGGTGTGGACTCCACGAAGCACTCCGGAGAAAGCCGGGTGCTCTTTCCAGAAGCCGGTCAGCACCTGCGCAAAGGTCCCGCGTCGCCGTAGTGCGTCGGCGTGCTGGTGCGTAGGAGCCGCCGAATCGGCGTTCACCGTGGATCCGTGTCCCAGCAGCACCAGCGTTGCATCTGAAAAATCGCGCATCACCCGTTCAGTGTGCGGCCAACCCGTCCGGGCGCAAGGTGCTGTCGGTAGGCCGGGAGGGGTCGTATCCGGGTTCCGGAATCAATCGTTCGGTTGACTCCGAACCGTCGGGCGTCGGAGGGTTTGTTCCAGATTCCTCCCGCCATGAATGCCCTGAAGCCCCTGACTGTCCTCGCCCTCACATTAGCCTCGGCTGCCGTTGCTTGGGCGGCCTCGCCCCATGTGGGTGTGGGCGCCAAACCGGAAAAGGGCGCTCAGGTGCTCTTCGATGGGAGCAAGGAAATGCTCCATTCCAAGTGGACCTACTGGAAGGGGCCCGGCTTCAAGTCGTCGCTGCCGATCAAGTGGCCCATCGTGGAAGATCCTGTGGATGGCGGCATGGTCATGATGACCGATGACCGCGTGTCCGACGGTGGCAAGTTCGGCACGGCCGATTTGGTGACGGTCCAGGAATTCCGCGATTTCCGCCTGCACGTGGAGTTCCGGATTGCCAAGCCCAACGGCAACAGCGGCGTGTACTTGCAGAACCGCTACGAGATCCAGGTGCTCGATGGCGACAAGACCCCGCACGGCATGGCCGCGGTGATCAACGAAACGCCTTCGCCCTACCACGCCTACAACGGCACCGGAAAGTGGAATGCCTACGACATCAATTTCCGAGCTGCCCGTTTCAAGGACGGCAAACTCGTGGAGAAGCCGCTGGTCTCGATGTACTTCAACGGTCAGCTCGTCCACACCAACGTGACCATCCAGCAGGTGTGGGGCGGACCGAATTCCGGAATCGATGGCGGCAATGATGGCGGCAAGGGAATCACCGATAGCCCCGGCGGGCTGAAGCTGCAGAACGAGGGCCACGATGTGCGTTACCGCAACATCTGGATCCGCGAGCTGAACCTCAAGAAGGCCGACACCCGGTTCTGATCCGGAGATCGGTCACGGTCAGCTCTGGAGGTAACCCCAGGTTTCTCCAGTGACAAGATTCGCGCGGGCGGCCCGTTGACTCGGTCCGCCCGTCGTCGTTTTTGTCCGGGTCTGGAAACGGTTCAGATCGAACGCCGGTGCAACCGTTCGTGGGCGGCCTTGATGAAGCCGACGAACAACGGGTGCGGGCGGTTGGGCTTGCTCAGGAATTCCGGGTGTGACTGGGTGGCGATGAAGAACGGGTGGGTCGGGATTTCGATCATCTCCACCAACTGATTGTCCGACGTGGTACCGCCGATGATGAACCCGGCCTTCTCGAAAGCCTCGCGGTAGGCGTTGTTGAACTCGTAGCGGTGGCGGTGGCGTTCCAGTACCAGATCCTTTCCGTACAAGGTTCGCGCCAGTGATCCCGGCTTCAGCGCGCATTCCTGGGCTCCGAGACGCATGGAGCCGCCCTTGCGCTTCACATGACGCTGTGTCTCTTGGAGATGAATCACCGGGTGCGGAGTGGTTTCGGCGAACTCGGTTGAGTTGGCCTTTTCCAGCCCCAGCACGTTGCGGGCGAATTCGATGGTGGCGATTTGCATGCCCAGGCACAGGCCCAGATAAGGGATGCCTGCCTCGCGGGCGTACCGGGCGGCCCGGATCTTCCCTTCGATGCCCCGGTCACCGAATCCGCCGGGAACCAGAATGCCGCCGAGGTCCTTCAGCTTCTTGGCCGGATCATCGCCTTCGAGGTCTTCGGCTTCGATCTGAACGATTTGCACCCCGGCATCGGTGGCGATACCCGCGTGCTTGAGGGATTCGTAGACCGATTTGTACGCGTCCTGAAGCTCGATGTACTTGCCGACCACACCGATGCACACCCGGTGCTGGGGGGCGATCAGGCGACGGATGATGTCCTGCCAGTGGGCCATGTTCGCCGGCGGCAAATTCAATTGGAGCGTCTCGCACACCAGATCGTCCATGTGCTCGCGTTGTAGCATCAGCGGCACTTCGTAGATGGTGTGATCCACGTCCTTCTCTTCGATGACCGCCTTGAAGGGCACGTTGCAGAACATCGACAACTTGCTGCGAACCTCCTGGCCGAGCGGTTGCTCGCAGCGGGCCACGAGCACGTGCGGAGCCAGACCGATCTCGCGCAGTTTGGCCACGCTCTGCTGCGAGGGCTTGGTCTTCAGTTCACCGGCTGCCTTGATGAACGGAACATAGGTGACGTGGATGAAGCACACGTTGCCGGGTCCGGCTTCCAGAGCGAACTCGCGGATGGCCTCCAAGAAGGGCAATCCCTCGATGTCACCGACCGTGCCGCCGATCTCGGTGATGAGCACGTCGGCTCCGGACAGGGAGGCAAGGTGGGTGATGCGCCGTTGGATCTCGTCGGTGACATGCGGGATGACCTGCACCGTCTTGCCCAGATACACCCCGTCGCGCTCGTTCTTGAGCACCTGCTCATAGACCTGTCCGCTTGTTGTCGCATTGGCGCGGCTCAGCTTGGTGTTGGTAAAGCGCTCATAGTGGCCGAGGTCGAGATCCGTCTCGGCTCCGTCGTCCAGCACGTACACCTCGCCATGTTGATACGGGCTCATGGTGCCGGGATCGACGTTCAGATAGGGATCGAACTTCTGGAATGCGACGGTCAGTCCGCGATTCTCCAGCAGGGTTCCCAGCGCCGCCGCGGTGAGGCCCTTGCCGAGGGAGCTCACGACGCCGCCCGTGACGAAGATGTACTTCATGTCATGTTACGGTCCCAAGGCGTCCACCTGTGCATCAAGGAAAACTTGCCGGTGCCCACGCTGGGGAATTTCAGTTTTCGGTCGCAGAACCGGGTCATGGATGGAGGGTTCATTCGAGGAAGATCCATTTTTCAACCTCGATGCGGTGGCGGTTCAGTGCCGCCGCATATTCCGGCTTCCGGATGAGGCTGGAGGGCGAGTTCATGATCATTTGCACCCGGGAGTGGGGCAGGTGATGGCGCAGCAGGCTCAGGCAGGCCTCGTAGTCCCGGCTGTCGTAGACGACGCCCAAGGTGCGGTAAGCCTCGTCGCTGGAGAGTGAGTCGCCCCGTTCAGTCAGCATGCGGTCCACCGCATGGGCACCGAAGCCGGCACCACGTCCGTCAAAGTAGAGCAGGCAAATGGCTCCGACCCCATAATGGACGATCTCTCGCACCGACCGTTTGAACTTGTCCCGATTGTCGGAATTGGTCAGCGGCAGGCGGTTGAAGAGCGACTCGCTTTGCAGACGGATGACCGGCAAATCGTAGATCTTGGGCTTGCCGTAGGTCAGCACCACGAACTCCTGCCCGCTGACGATGTCGAAGTAAACGTGGACCCGGAACCAGTAGGGCGTGCTGATGAGCGAGACCAACGGGTCGCCTTCCCGGCCCTTGCGGAATTCCAGATAGCGTTCGTAGTCGATGGTGACGATGAAGCGGTTGTCCCGGATCAGGTAACAGTCCTTCACCCAGGGGCGATGACCCGTCATTTGAGCCTCGATGTCGTCCTTGTGGGCCCGGAATTGCGCTTCGGTCAGTAGAATCTCGCTGTCCACCGGTTTGACCGGCAAAAAGTAGCTGGCCGTGTAGATGAATCGTTGGGCATCCGGCAGCGCCCGGGGAGAGAACGGTTCCACCGGCTCCGGCGGCTGCATCGATTTGACGGCTGTGAGGCTGGGTCGATCCAGTCGATGCCCGGAGGTGGCCTTGGAGGCCAGGTACGCCAGGTTGAAGGGGGAGGGTTCGAACTCGATGGGCTCGGCCCGGACCACCTTGAGCCCTTGAGCCCGCATGGCTTCAATCTTGTCCGGATTGTTGGTCAGCAAGATGAACCGAGCCTTCTTGAGGCCGAGCAGCGTGGCTGCATGCATCACATCTTCGTAATCGCGGTAGTCCTTTTTCAGGCCCATGGCCGCATAGGCTTGGAAGGTGGAAATCCGGTCTTGGCTGGCCTGCACCAGCATGCGGTCCCGCGCCTTGGCAATGTAGCCGACGCCCCGGCCCTCCTGCATGAGGTAGAACAGAATCCCGTGTTTGCGCTGGGCGATGGTTTCCAGGGCCCCCTCGAGTTGCTGCACGCAGTCGCAATCGCAGCCCCGGAGGGTTTCGCTGGTGACGCAGGACGAGTGGATCCGGGTATGCAGAGCCTTTCCGGAGCTCAGGTTGCCGTGGGTCAGAGCGATGACGTATCCCTTGTGGATGAGGTCTTGGAAGACATGCGCCTGGAAGGGGCCATAGCGGGTGTCGAGGGTGCAGGAGGCCACATACAGGGTCGTGCCATGGATGGGACGGTCCATACGGGCTTGCTTGCTGAGGGTATCCACCCGGGGAATCCCCAGCTGCGAGAGCCATTTGTTCACATCCTCTTTGATTGCGGTTCTTCGGGGTTTTGGCTTGTCGGTGGGCATGAGTTGGGCAGTTTTTCCGCCGAACCTAACGAGCTGCAGCTTGTTTGCCAGTCATGGCATCGGCGCTGCTCCTGTGGATTGTCGGTCTGAAAACGCCATATCTGGTCGTGGGTCATCCCCTATGAGGGGTGACTGTGGCCGAAAATCACCAACCTGAACAAAATGAACACCCATCGACTCACGATCGCCGCGGCTGCTGCACTCGCGCTCAGTGCTCGTGATACCGCCCAGGCCCAAAGCTCGACCAACGTCCTCGACAAGACCTTGATCGAGGCCGTTCCGCTGGAGGAATCGGTCATGCCGACCATTCGCCCCGTCAATTCTGTGTATGGTACCGATCGCAGCGTGATCGATACCCCCCGGAATGTGACCATCATCTCGCGGGAGCAGTTGAACGCGATCAACATCTTCGATGTCCGCGACTTCTCGAAGCTGACCTCCAGCTCGTACACCCGGTCCAATTTCGGTGCACCGACCACGCCCGACATCCGCGGCCAGATCGCCGACACCTTTGTCAACGGTATGCGCACCGGATTGACCAGCAACGGCAACGGCCTGCCGGTCAATTTCAACGCGGTGGAGTCCGTGAACATCATCAAGGGCCCGGCCTCGGTGGTGTACGGCCCCTCCCAGTATGTCAGCGGCTACATCGACTTGCAGTCCAAGAAGCCCTACTTCGATGGTTTTCATGGTGAGGTCACCGGCACCTACGGCATGTACGATCAGCGCCGCTGGACCGCCGACATCGGAGCGCCCATCAAGGACAACTTGGCCTACCGTATGAGCTATTCCGGCGAGCAGTCCGGTAGCTACTATTATGATGGATTCCGCCGCACCCAGGCGGGCTACGGAGCGATCACCTGGATCGCTAACGACAATTATACGTTCGATTTCAACAACGAGTTCCTCTGGGGCAACTACACCGAGAACTTCGGTGTGAACCGCCCCACCATGAACCTGATCAACAACGGGTTGTACCGGACGGGCATCAACACCAACAACTTCCCCGGTTTACCCTCCGACCCCCAGAACTCGAAGTACGTGACTTCGGGGTTCCCGACGGTCAACCAGGTCGAACTCGGGCCTGAGGTGCCCCTCAACCGCCGTCTCCGCGTGCTGCGTCCGGGTGATGACTCCGAGGGCATGAGCTATAACGCCCAGGTGGTGCAAACCATCAAGCCCGGTGGGGATTGGGAGTTCGTGAACAACTCGTTCTTCCGCTATATCCGGCGCGAGACGATGTCCTCGTACTATTACTCCGAGATCATCGACCCCAGCCTCTCTCTGGAGAACCGCACGGAAGCGCGCTACACGGGCGAGAAGCACAGCATCAACACCGGTTTCTCGGTGCGTTATCAGCAAGTTGAGGCTTACAACGACTTCTTCAACGAACCAGCCGGTGTTTGGGACATCACCAAGGACCGGAACTACATCAACATCTACAACGCCGACTACTTCAAAGGCGGCGGCAGCTTCGCCCCGGTCCCCGGATGGCCTAACCGCTATTACATGCCGGTCAATGGCGACTCGGGCATCAGCAAGACCTGGCAGGTCGGCCCTTACTGGCAGCATGACTTGAAGGTCTCCGACAAGTTCTCCTTGTTGGCCGGTGTCCGCGAAGACGTGATGTTCGCCGATTACATGGATCCGGCCGGCTGGATTCCCGGTGACTACACCACCATGGGCATGTTCAACGCGAACGCCAGCGCGGTGTACAAGTTCCAGCCCACCTGGTCGGGTTACGCGACCTACAACTGGAGCCAGAACCCGGCCGGTACGGTCGGCAATGGCGGCGGTATCACCACCCAGGGCGCGGCCAAGTTCTCTTCCGGTGGCTTCCACACCGAGGCCGAGCTGTTTGAGATCGGTACCAAGCGCGGCTTCTTGGATGGCCATGGCTACGTGAATTTCGCGTTGTTCCAGCAGACCCGTGCCGACCAGAACACGGTCTCGCGTCAGATCACCGAGATCGAAACCCGCGGTGTGGAGTTCGAGTTGAACTTGCAGCCCAACCGCAACTTCTACACCACGCTCGGTTACTCCTACATTCAGGCTGAGTCGAGTGCGGCAGGCTTCGATGTGGGCAACACCACTCTGGTGTCCCCGGCCGACCGATTCTTCTCGGCACCGTCCGGTTCCATCCGCCGTCAGGGCACCCCGGAGCACCTGTTCAACCTCTTGACCACTTACAAGCTGGATTGCGGCGCGGGTGTCAGTGCGAACCTGGTGGCCACCGGAGACATTTGGAACAACAACGTGGGAACGCTTGTTATCCCGGCCCAGTACACACTGGACCTGACCGTGTTCTATGCCCGCCAGAACTGGGATGCTCGCATCATGCTGCTGAACGTCACCGACGAGAAGAACTGGGGCGCTCCGAACGGCGTCTACGGCAACGAGTCCATCATTGCCGAACTGCCCTTCCGCCTCGAGGGCCGGGTTGCTTACCGGTTCTGATCCTCGGTCTGAAGTCTTTGGTTCCACAGGGGCGGCGCACCTTCGGGTCGCCGCCCTTTTTCACAACGCTACTCACCTCTCCCCCCGTTCCTTGCCCTGTCTCCCGCCTCCCGCCCGATCGAGTTCGACCGTCATGAAACCGACTTTTCCTCCTGCACTCCTGCTCTCCTTGGTCATCGCCTGCCTGGTCTCTTTAGGCTCCGGATGTTCCGCCCGTCTGGCGGTGTCTTCTTCGCCTTCAGGCACTCCGTCCGAATCGTCACCGATGCCGGTCAAGGTGGTCATCGTCACCCTTTTTGAGCCGGGCGAAGACACCGGTGATCGGCCCGGAGAATACCAGTTCTGGGTCGAGCGTGAGCACTTGGACCGCAAGCTGGAGATTCCGGGAACCTACCGCCCCCTGCGCTACCGCGACGACGGCGTGCTGGCGGTTTGCACCGGGGGCGGCATCGCCCGAACCGCAGCCGTCATCGCGGCCTTGGCGCGAGATCCTCGGTTCGACTTCCGCAAGGCCTACTGGATCACCGCGGGCATCGCCGGCATCGATCCAGCCGACGGGACCCTCGGCAGCGCCGCCTGGGCGGAGTACATCATTGATGGCGATTTGGCCCATGAGATCGACCCACGCGAAATGCCGGCTGATTGGTCCACGGGGTATGTGCCGCTCAGCCAGTCCAAGCCGTACGAACAGCCCAAGCAAAATCGCTTGGGCGACGTGGTGTTCCGACTCAATCCCGGCCTGGTCGATTGGGCCTACCGCCTGACCCGGGACACGCCGCTCATGGAAACGGACGTCATGATCCAGAACCGCAACCGCTACACGCAGCATCCCAAGGCGCGTCAGTCACCCTCGGTCATGAAGGGTGACAATCTGGCCGCCTCGACCTTTTGGCATGGCCGGCTCATGAACCAGTGGGCCAACGACTGGACCCGCTACTGGACCGACGGGAAGGGCAACTATGTCACCACGGCCATGGAAGACAGCGGGACTTTGCAGGCGCTGACCTTCTTGGGTCAGTCGGGCAGCGTGGACACCAATCGGGTGCTGGTGCTGCGAACGGCCAGCAACTTCGACATGCAGCCGCCCGGAAAGACCGCCGCCGAAAACCTCGTCGAAGAAAACAGCGGCAAATTCTCGGCTTACATCCCCAGCTTGGAGGCTGCTTACGGTGTCGGTAGCCGGGTGCTGCACGAACTCGTGAGCCACTGGCCGCGTTATGCCGACAAGGTTCCCCAATCCGCTGCGCCATGAAGTCCTTCCTGAAATCGCCGATGTTGTGGGTCTTATACGCCCGCCGGTGGGCCGTTTTCCTGGGCCTAGTCTTAGCCGGTTTTCTGTCGGTCCGAGCCGAAGGGTTCGCAACGCGCTTCGAAGAACTCAAGCGGTCGCTCCCCAAGAGCGAGCTGTACCGAATGCTTTACGCCATGCCCAAGGGGGGTGATTTGCACCATCACGCCGGGGGTTGCTGGCGCATGGAGGACTTGTACTCGGTGGCCACGAACCGATCCATCGTGGGCACCAATCGTTTCTACACCCGAATCCGCGCGGGGAGCTGCAACACCGACACCAATGAATGGACCCGCTTCGCCACCATTTCGGCTTTCCAGTGGAGCGCGATGGACGAGTGCCGCCGCTCGGAGTACGCGGCTCTGGATTCTCTGTCGCCAGCACAGGCCCGCGAGTGGATGAACTCGCTGCGCTTGGATGCACCGGGCGAAGGCCGTGACGAGTTCTTCGAGCGGATTTGGCCGCGACTCGGGGCCGTGGGGCGCGACGCGAACATTGCCGCCGAGATGATGGTGCGCACGCTGCAACGCTACGGGGCCGAGGGCGTTCGCTACATCGAGGCCCAGACGATTCCCGACCTGTATGTGGCCGCCGATGGTTCGATGCTCAATCCGGAGGAGGGTCAACGCATCCTCCAGCGCCGGTTATCCCAACCCGATGCCCGAGCTTCCGGGGTCACGTTGCGCCTGCAATTCGTGGTGCTCCGATTCACCCCTAATGCCGTGCAGCGGGTGGAGCAAGCTTATGACTGGGTCTCGCGTCACCGGGACACCTGGGTGGGCATCAACATGGCCGGTCGCGAGGACAACGACAAAGGCCACCCGCGCCGCTTCCTGGAGGTGTATCGCAAGATGCGCCGTCAGCACTCGGGCATCGGCCTGTCGATCCACGCGGGCGAGGTGGATGAACCCAATGCCCACATGCGCGACACACTCATGCTCGGCGCTACCCGACTGGGCCACGGCAACAACGTGCTCACTGACGACGATCTCGTTTTGCATTTGCGGCACGGCGTGGCCTTTGTGGAGATCAACCTCGTGAGCAACCTGCTCCTGGAATACGTGGGCGACTATTCTCAGCATCACTTCGCGGAGATGCTTCGCTTGGGCGTGCCCTGTGGACTGTCGACCGATGATTCCGGGATGTGGGATTCCGGGATGACCGACGAGTACCTGACGGCCGTGAGCGAGTTCAATCTGACGTGGGACGAATTGGTCCGCTGCGGACGCAACTCGCTGCAATGGTCCTTCTTGGAGGAGCCGGCCAAGGCGCGTCTTCTGGCCGAATACGACCGGGACATCCGCGCCTTCGAACAGCGTTTTGGAGGCGACGATGCACCTTCTAAGCTTCAGGCCGTGAAGCCGGTCGCCTATGGGTTTGCCCGTCGGCGCTGGGGAATCGCCTATTGAGCTGCCGGTTTCCGGTGCGCGGCCGGTGAGGCGATCCAGCCACCCACCTTGTCGGCCCACCGCTTGCCGTGCTCGCGAAGCCCGGGTCCGCTGAAGTGGACCCCCTTGCCGCCGGAGTCCCGGAAGGCTCCCTTGAGGGCGTCCGAGTCGGGCCCTTCGAGGGCGATGCCCTCTTGCCACAGCGAAGCCTGGGCGGCCCGGATGTCCGCCGAGGCCTCGTCGCCGGGCACATGGTAGCTGACTTGAGCCACGAACCACGGCGGCTCCCAGCCAATGCGTCGTCGGGACTCTCGGATCACGGTCGTCAGATACTCCCGGTAGCGGGCGCCCATGAGGGTCCGTGAGGCATCCGCCTGATTGGCGTCGCTCTCCCCCTGATGCCACAGGATCGCACGGAATCCACCGGGACCCCAGGGAGCCATGCGAGCCACCAGACCTTCGAAGGCTGCGCCATCGCTTTCCCACTCACCGGAGTCGAGCCGGCGGACCCGGTGGGTCAGGGTCGGCGGGTTGGGGAAGCGGGAACCCTTGGGCAGCCACTCGCGGACGCTGGTGGCTCCGATGCCGCAGGCGACGAGGCCGACCGGGACGCCCAACCGCTTGGACAGCGCGTCGCCGAAGGGGGGCAGGAAGCTGCCGCCGCCGCCGCTGGCACCGGGTTGCGGGTCCAGGGCCGGACGCCAGCGGGTGCCGTCGAAGGTGGTCACCAGGCCGGACTGGGGCTTCTGGAGTTCCTCACCATGGTTGGCCGAATTGGATTGCCCGGTCACCACGAACACCTCGCCGATGCCCAGGTGTTCAATGTGCGTCTGAGCCACCACGGAGTCGCCCTTCCGCTGGCGCACCTCGAGTCGGAACCATCCGCCCGCGGGCATTTCCAATGAGCACCGGAACTGTCCCTTCGAGGTGGGGGCATCCAAGCGGATCCAAGGGCTGGGATGGCCTTCGGCCACGAACCGGGTCTCCAGGCAAATCGCTCCGTCCACGTGCGAGCCATCGGTCCCGATCAAAGGGACCGTGCCGCGGTTCAGGGTCTGTCGTTGAACGACCTGATAATCGAGGGGTGACGACAATTGCAGTTCGGCCGCCGCCAGTCCCAACGACAGGCTCCACATGCAGGCAGTCAGGCTTTTCCAAGGGGACATCGTCGATGCATGATGGAAGCACCGGCCACTAGCTGGCCAGTGGGAACGCTTGAATCCATCGTCCGGAGAGAAATAGCGTGTCCGTCATAGCCCGGTAACAGGACCGTGGCAGTGATTCCTCAGTCGAATGAAGAACGGGTGTGGCCATCGTCTGATTTTCGGATGGATCCTGCTTGGGTGGGCAGTTGTTTGCTCGCTCCAGGCTGGGCCGCCGCTGCCGATGCAACTGTCTCTGGAAGAGGGTGCGTGGCGGGAAGAGGTGCTGGGCCATTACAATGGCGCCATCCGCATTCACGAGCAATTGCTCGAACAACCCAATGTTCCAGACCGGATCCGGGTGGAGGCGATGCACCGTCTGGGCATTTGCTATACGATGAAGGGCAACCTGATTCCGGCGGTGAATCTCTTTCTCAAGCTGCTGCGGGAGTTTCCGGACACCGAACCCTTTTCCCAGAAAGCCTCCCACAACCTCCTGCTCTTGTCGCCGGAGTCGAATCCGTCCGACCGGAGCTGGTTTCAGGATGAGCGCCTGTTCTTGGGTGACCTGGCGCTGGTGCTCGATGGGGCTCTGGCGCATTCGGAGATATCCAGCGCAACTGAGGTCGTCCGTGAAATGCTGGGAGCCTTGCGCATGATGCGCCGACAGCTCTCGGGCCAAGACTTGCAATCGGTCGATCGCACGCTTCAGGCGATGGAGTCGCTCGAGGCGTCCTTGGTGAGTTCCAGAACCTCGGGAATCCGTAACGGATGGATGCAAAGCCCAGGCCGGTCTTGGATGCTCGACCGGGCTTCGCTCTTCGCCCCGGACGACGCCAATGCCGCCGTGGCCGAGTGCCGTGATCGGCTCGCCAAAGCCTTGGTTGCGCAAGATGCGTCGGAAATCCGCAGGCAGGCTGGTCGAGCCGCCCGATGGGCCGATCCGGTCGTTCGAACAGGTCGAGACTCACTCACTGCAGGCTACTTGAAACTGGTCCAGGAATCGACGGCAGCCGTGGCATTGAGGGCGTCGGATGGGCGTTTTCGAGAGGCTCGTTCGATTTGGCTGCAGTCGTCCCGAACGCTCAATCGCGCCTTTGGTGCCTTCACCTTGCATGTGCCTGGGCTGGCCGATTTTCCGGAAGAAATTCAGCCCGAACTGGTGGCGGTTCTCACCGGGGTCAATGACGCCCTTCAAGCCATCGAGTCGACGGATGTCTCGGGCGATCCGCAGGCCTTGGTGTCGACGGCCATCGAGCGCATTCGCGAGATCGAAGGTCGGTTGCGCAAACCCGTGGATCCAAAATCTTCGAGCTCCAAGACATCGGGCCTAAACGCCCTGGGCACCCAGCGACTCCTACGCTGGGCGGAAGATTGGGCGGCCGTCCAAACCACTCTGGGTGCGGGAGATCTCCTGAGGGCGCGCCAGTTGCTCAAGCCCTACGAATTGTGAACACCCGTCCGCTGGAATCCTGATCTCGTGTTGCGCCGATTGTTTCCATCCGCCTTCGGTCTCCGCCTCAAGCCCCGTGGCGAACTGTTTGTTTCGTTGATGGCCATCGGGTTGGCTGTCGCTCTTCCGGCGGTGGCTTGGATCTGGACCACGGTCCGTACCCTCGATCGAGACCGTCGGGATTGGACTCAGGAATTGCAGGCCTTGCACCAGTTCCGACTCGAGGAAGCCATCCGGACGCTGAATGCTGACTTGAAGGCGCGCGCGGCCCGGGCCGGCAACCCGACTCCGTCCCGGGTTTCAGAGGCGGGAGTGTTGTTTCGGGATCTCCTCGGTGATGTCGGGGACGGGCCTCCCCGAGAGGGGGTTCCAGACGGTTTGTTGGTCTTGGCCGCTGACGGGACCCCATTGTATCCCGCGCCTGCCGTCGGAGTGATGGATCCGCCGGAGGCCGACATCCGGGGAGAGGCCTTGGTGGGGGCGTTCCATCAACGACTCCTCACTCAGTCGATGGGCGATGCTTACCTGGGGTTGGTGGCCCAGTTGGTCGAACAGAAACTCGAAGGAAGCCGATCTCCTTCCGGTCGCTTGTATCTTCCTTCCCTCGAGTTGGCGGCACTTCAGCAACTCTCGCGGGAGGATGCGCGCTTTGAGCCCACGCTCGAGTCGCTGATTGGTCGAGTCACCCGACACACGGCCCCTCTCATGCCCGCCAGTCAGCGATTGTTCTTGTGGCGCGAAATCCAACGCCTCGGGGCCCGCGCCACCTTGCCTACCGAATTGGCTGAGGTGCTCGGATTGGCGGTTGTTCAGGAATGGGTAGGCAGGCCCGTCCGAGACCAGCCCACTGCAAAGACGGTGCATCTTTCTGGCGACGGTCCCGGCCAAGAGGTTTGGCTCTTGCCCGCACCCGGTGGCGGTGTGATTTGGCTGTACCAATTGGAGCGCCTCCATCGAGAATTGGAGACTCAGGTGAATCGTTCCCTCGGGCCGCAAGGATACCGGGCGCAATTGGTGCCCCAGGGCGATTCGGTTTCCGGAGTGGGGAGTATTCAAGCGTCCATGGGCGTGGCCTTACCCGGTTGGGCGTTGCGGCTCGACACCTCGGTGGCGACGGCCGAACTGGCTGGATCGGCCCGCAGGCAAGCCGCACTCCAAATGACCTCGGTGGCCAGCGCGGTGTTCCTCGGAGCGGTCCTGACCTTCCTGGCGGTGCGCCGTTTCCTGCAGCGAGTCCGCCTGACGGAGGTTCGCCATGATTTCCTGACCACCGTCTCCCACGAACTGCGCACCCCCATGACATCCATTCGGATGCTCATCGACACGCTGGTGGCCGACCCGGATCCGCAACCCGATCGAACCCGGGCCTATTTGGAGGTCGTTTCCCGGGAGACGCTTCGGCTGGGCCGCTTGGTTGATGACTACCTCACCTTCGCCCGACTGGAACGCGGTGGGATGAACTATGATTTCCAGCCCACGGCTCCGGAAACCGTGGTCGAGGCTGCGGTGCGCAGTGTCGGGTCACGATTCGCGGCTCCGGGCTGCGACTTCCGCACCGAGATCGCTCCTCAGCTACCCCTGATCCGGGCCGATGCTCCGTCGCTCACCACCGCTCTGTTGAACCTGCTGGAAAACGCCCACAAATACACCGGTGCCGACAAGCGCATCCTGCTCACCGTTTCCCAATCCGGCTCCACGGTCTGCTTTGCGGTCACTGACAATGGCCGGGGCTTCGACCCTCGGCAGCGGTCCCGCATCTTTGAGAAATTCTACCGCGCTGAAGGGCCTGGGAGTCCTGTCACCGGTGCGGGTTTGGGTCTCCATATCGTGAAGTCCATCGTCGAGGCGCACGGCGGCCGGGTGGCGGTGGAGACGACGCCGGGCGAGGGCAGTCGCTTCGCCATCCATGTTCCGGCCACCTCCGATGAATCCGAACATTCCCATGAAACCTGAACTCATTCTGGTGATCGAGGATGACGCCGCGATCCTCTTCGGCCTGCGCGACAATCTTCAACGCGCGGGCTATGGGGTGCGCTCGGCGGGCGATGGTCATCAGGGTTTAGAATTGGCGCGGACCTTGCGCCCCGATTTGGTGCTGCTGGATCTCATGCTGCCGGGTTTGTCGGGTCATGAGGTTTGTCGCCGGATCCGTGCCGACGGTCTTGAGATACCCGTGGTCATGTTGACGGCTTTGGGCGAAGAAGCCCAAGTGGTCCGGGGCTTGAATCTCGGGGCCGACGACTACGTCACCAAGCCCTTCGGAATCGGTGAATTGATGGCGCGGATCGCCGCCTTGTTGCGCCGTCACCGTCGGGTCACCCCGGATGTGGTTTGCATCGGTTCGCTGGAGGTGGACCGCGGTGCCCGGCGAGTGAGCCGGAAGGGTGTGGAGATCGAATTGACACCGAAGGAATACGGATTGCTCGAGTTCTTCACCCGCAAATCCGGCCGGGCGCTCACGCGCGAGCAGATTCTCGATGCCGTTTGGGGAGACTCGGCGGCCGTCGCCGACCGCAGCGTCGATCGCGCCGTCACCACGTTGCGTTCCAAGATCGAAGAAAATCCCAACCGCCCGACCCTCATCCAGACCGTGCCTCAGGTGGGATATCGTTTTGAGGGCTGAGGTTTCGAAATCCAACGGTTTGAAGGTCAATGCTTCGGAAAGAAAAACCCGGTCCGATAAAACAGTTCGAGCGTCATCAGGCGGTAACAGCGGGATCCGATGCTGGGAGCGTTATGAAACTCCAAGGTCTCGTTCAAAGACTCCTCACTTCCACACCCCGCCTCCGTCTTAGTCTGACTATCCTCGGGTTGGTCTTCTTGGCGGGTCACGCAACTCCGGTCGGTGTCCGCCTC
>Ga0255139_1000094_pt1 | contig 32259 bp, 35 predicted proteins | sample Law_Colum_RepB_8_FD_188549 | JGI IMG/M metagenome (GOLD analysis project Ga0255139, IMG submission 188549) | Freshwater microbial communities from St. Lawrence River, New York, United States - Law_Colum_RepB_8d | ecosystem: Environmental > Aquatic > Freshwater > River | place: USA: New York...
CTGGCGCTGTTGGCAGCTTGGGTGTATTGCTTTAACGCCAGCAAGGTGAAGGCCAGGTTGTTGTGCGCGTTGGCGTCTTTGGGAAACAGCTTGACGGTCTCGGTTTTGACTTGCAAGGCCTCTTGCAGCTTGCCCGCATCGTGCAGCACTGCGCCCAGTATCTGCCAGCCCAGCGGGTGGCTGGGGTAGTCGTCCATCAGCAAGCGGGCTGCAATCTCGGTGCTCAAGTGGCTGCCTTGGCTGTAGAGCTTGAGCAGCCCTTCTTGGCGCACTTGGGGTGGCTCTTGAATGGCATGCGCCAGCGCTTGCAGTGGCTCTGTGGGCAACCCCACGTCGATGGCCTCCTCCAGCAAATCGCGGGCGCGGGCCATGTTGTCGCTTTGCTGGTAGGCCGACAGCAACCTGACCCAGTGCCCCATGACAGCGGGCTCGGCCTGCAAGGCTTGTTCTAAAGACGCGATGGCTTGAGCGGGCCTGCCGCAGCGCAGCAACAAGCCCCCCAAACGGGCGTGCACCAACGGGTGTGAGGGCAGCAGCACCAACAAACCCCGGTACAGCTTGATGGCCGCCTCTGCCTTGCCGCGTTGCTCTAGCGCTTGGGCGTGCTGAAGGGTTTGGGCCAGCGAGGTCATGGGAGGAATCTGAACTCTGCAAACGCCAAAGGCGCGGATTGCCTTTGAGGTTAGGTGGTCAGCGGAAAGTGCAGCGCTGCCAACTCGCGCATATCGGCTTCAGTCCGAACGCTCTTGCTGGCCAAGGCAAACAGGTCGAAGTTGGGCGCAAAGCCACGGGCCATGCTGGCCACGGTCTGAAAGCCCGATGCACGCAAAGTGCCGTCAAGGACTTTTTGGGTGAACCCGCAGCGGTGAGCCATGTACAGGTTGCCTTGGGCCATGGCGGGGCGGTGGCCATAAAGAATATCGAGCGGCGCAATCGGGCCAGCAGGCGAAGAATAGGCCGCATCGGTGAGTTTGTCATCGGCGATCAATGCACAGACCGATTGAAGGTCGGGGCAGGTGACCACAAAGAAGCCATCGGGTTTTAGCACGCGCAAGAACTCAGCCAAGGCCAAAGGCACTTCGTGCGGGTACAGGTGTTCGATGTTGTGGCTGGAGTAAATGGCGTCCACCGATTCAGATGCCACCGCCGACATGTCGGTCATGGTGCCAATGACATCAGGGGAGACAGAAGGATCAATGTCCAGCCGGATTTCTGTCCAGTCAGGGGTGTTGAAGCCCTTGGTGGTGCGGTCTTTGCGTTTGGGGCCGCAGCCGACATGGAGGAGGGATTTCATATGGGGTTTTGTCTAAAGGCAAAGAGGTTGCACTTAGAAAAAACCCCACCCCCTTGTGAGGGGTGGGGTTGCCTTTTCAGTTAATAAGATTTTATTATTAATTAATAAGAAACGAAATCGCCTGTGGCGACATCAATCACACCGGTTAATTTGCCGATCAATGTAACGTCTTGAGCTGCAATTGTGTTTGCAGCACTAACCTGTTCAATCAAATACAAGTAACCATCAGTGCCATCATTGACGAAAGCTATGAAGCTATCACCAATAGCTACTGCCGTGGTGGTCAGGCCGTTAAGGGCAGTAATAGCAACACCCATAGTGCCGTCAGCCAGAGCTGTGGTGATTTCAACAAAGCGATCAGTGTTCGCGACTACACCAGCTGCAGCGATGGTCTTCAAGGTGTCAACCTCGGTACCCAATACGTTTGTAACCAGATCGGCAGCAAAATACAGCTTGTCAGTACCAGAAGCGAAGGCCGTTACGGTATCGCCTACTGCCCTGATCGTATAGTCGTTGTCTGTACCTGCTGCTGAGCCAGTTTCGGTAGCGATGAGCGCGGCCGTTGTACCTGTCCACAAAACTCTGTCAGCGGATGATGTTGTTTCAGTCAACACAATAATGTCAGCGTCGTCACCGCCTGTGATTGTGTCAGCACCTAGACCACCTACGATGTAATCCACACCCGCCAGAGTCGACAATGTTTCACCAGAAGTGCTGCCTTGGAAGTAATCGTTACCAGAAGTACCAGTCACGATCTCGAAACTGCTGAGAGTGTCAGTCACTGTTGAGAACAGTGCATCTTGCGTAGCATAGATTGCGGAGGATGAGCTTGCAGGAACGCTTGCTAACGATGCTGATATTCCAATCGTACCGCTCATTGCAGTATTGATTGTGGCAGCAGTCACAGCAGTGGCACCCAAGTTAACGGCGATACCTGTTGCTGTGCCAGTGTTCAACCCTTCAACCGCAGCAACCAAACCACCATCACCAACAGCATAGGTATCGGTACCCAAGCCGCCACTCAGAACGTCCGCACCGGCACCACCAGTGATCGTGTCAGCTGACACGCCACCTGTAATCGTGTCGGCCAAAGTGCTGCCCGTCAATACGTTAGAAGCAGTAGCAGAACCGGTAATCGCCGATTTAATGATGGAGTTCACAGCAGACAAAGTCACACCACCAGTGTTGGTCGAACCATCAATAGTCAATGTTGTGCCAGCGCTTGTGCTGTTAGCATTCAAAGTTGTAATGGTGACAGCGCCAGAGCCAGTAACGTTCAGCGTGGTCAAGTCTGTTGCCGTTAAAGTGCCTACAGTGATTGCACCTGTGCTTGAAGATGCCAAATTAATGGTCTCTTCATTGTCAGCAGTCAATGCGGTCAAGGTTGTCCCTGTCAAACCGGTCACAGTTAAGCTGTTTGTCGTGCTATCAACCAAACGAGTGATCGTTGCAGTTGAACCCGTAGCTGTATTGGAATAGGTGGTGATACCAGAACCAACGTTTGAGAAGATTGATGTCACACCGGCGTTTTGCAATTTAGTGAATGTACTGTTGTCCAAGAAAACAGCCATGTCATGAGTGACACCACCTGTATCACGCAATGTTTCAAATCCAGATACACCGGAAGCTGTAGCTGCTGTTCCTGCAACAGCCAAGGAAAGTATGTCAGTACCTTCGCCACCCGCAATAGTGTTGCCTGCTGTCAGTGTTGCAGCAATGGTGTCATTGCCTGAACCACCGTCTACGCTGTCCGAAGCACCGCCACCTGTAGTGATGGTGTCATTGCCGTCACCGCCCAACAAAGTATCGTTGCCTGCACCGCCAGTGATGACGTCGTTGCCTGCACCGCCGCTGATGGAGGATGCCGAGTCACCAATCAGCGTATCAGAGTTGCCTGAGCCTGTGATGCTGGTTACGCCTACAGCAGCAGCACCCATAGTCAGAACAGCTGAACCTGTCAGGCCAGATGCGTCGATGACGTTTGCGGTAATTGCACCCGTGGTCACAACACTGTTAGAGCCCGAAATATTCAATGTGGTTGTACCACCAGAGTCAGCTGCCAATGTGATGGTTGCCACGTCTTGCTGAGTAGCAGCGCCACCCGTGCCAGATGTAGTGATGTTGACTGTTTCAAAGCCATTCACTGCGACGGCCATGCCATTCAAGGCGTCAACTGCGGAGCCATTGTTGGCAATGGTCAGTGAGTCGGTTGTTGCGACGCCAGTGTCGTTCACGGTCAAACCAGTGGTTGACAAACCAGCAGTCAGCTTTACGGTTTTTGTACCTGCTTCAAATGTGATCACGCTGGCGCCAGCGTTGGCAACAGCCAATTCGACAGTCGAAATGCCTGCTTGAACGCTTGCTGTGGTCAGGGTGTTGCCTGCCAGTGCGTCAGAAACGGTGATCTCTTCGAAGTTTGTGATCAACGGTGTTGTCAGAGCTGTCAAGGCTGTCAAGTCAGCAACGACGCCAACCAAATCATCCGTACCGTCACCGCCATTGACTGTGTCAGTGGCCGTCAATGCACCAGTGGCAAAGGTCACACGGTCGTTACCCGCACCTGCGGAGATCGAGTCCACAGCGACAACTGCACGAGTAATAGCGTCGTTACCAGCACCACCAGTGATGGTAGAAGCTGTTGCGCCAGCGGCAGTCAGTGTGATAGCACCAGTCGCTGTAGAAGCGTCGATGGTGGTTGCTGTTGCGTTAGCAAGCGTTGTGAATGTCAAAGCTTTGTCGCCAGTGATATTCAAGGTGGTCACGCTATCGGCAATCAGGTCAGCCAATGTGTTGGCCGAGCCTGTTGAATTCAAGGTAATGGTCTCAACGCCGGCAACAGTCAGAGTTGCTGCACCAGTTACGTTTGACAGACCAACAGTTGCGGAGTCACTGGTGCCCGTAACGCTGGAATAAGTCAAAACCTGAGCTGCGATGGCTGTGTCCTTGATGGTCACTGCCTGCGTAGTTGCGATTCCAGAGATAGTCAAACCAACGGTGGAGCCTTGGTTGGTCAAGCTGGTGATACCGCTGGCATTGCCCAAGTTGACTGTAGATGCAGTTGTTGTGTTTGTTAGTGTGACCGATTCAATGTTAGCAACTTTGGCAGGAGTAACAGAACCAATCACTACCGCGAACATCTCATCGGTACCATCACCACCATCCAGTTGGTCGCCCGAGTTCAGTGTTTGCAGACCAGCAGTGCTCAAGCCAGCATCAAAGCTATCGTCGCCTGTTCCACCGGTAAAATTGTTTGTACCTGTAGTGAGCGGACCAATCTCTGATCCTCTAAGCTGTTGATTTAATTGAGGATTTTTACAGTTTCGCGGAACTTATTGATACATCCTGTATCTTTCCTGATATTTTGTGAATCCTTTTACGGGTGGCGGTTTGTGCGCCATCTCTAAGTGCTTGATCCCGATGCCTTTTTCAGCCGGGAGCTTGGCTGAGTTACCTGCGGCAATCCTGAGTTGGCCTCATTCGCCCTTGTTGATAAGGCCGTTTATCTGCTCCATGACCTTCTTAGTCTCCTCGACCTCCTTGCGGTTCATCTCATCAAACTGGGGCTGCAAGGCCAAATTCTTGACCACCATGGTGAAGCCTCTTTCTGGTTGATGGTCAGAAAACTCCACCCCAGACTTGCGCAGTGCATCTTTGATCTTTTCGGCTGTATCCAGTTTGGGCTGCATGGTGAAAGATTCGATTCGAGCCACTGTAGGCCTTGCGATGCCTGCCCTTTTGGCCAATTCCGTTTGGCTCCAGCCGAGCACGGTTCTTCCGGCCTTGATCTGAACAGCAAAGCGAAAAACATTTTCTTGCATCACTCAAGACTTTCATGATACAATTTGTAGCGTGACAGTATCAAAGGATATCCTTCATGGCTCAAATTTTACTCACCCAAGCGCTTGTCAAAACTGCCGTGTGCCCAAATGACCAAACTAAGCAGGAAATTACTGATAAAGGATGCAAAGGACTGATCCTTGAAGTTAGACAAAGCGGAGGCAAAACATATTATCTAAGATACACCAACCATCGTGGGAAGCAACGACAGTATCGTATCGGGAACGCCACAGTTTTGACCTTGTCACAAGCCAGAAGCAAGTCAAAACTAGCGCTAAATCAGGCTGCCTTGGGCCAAGACCCCTGCGAAGAGAAAGAGCAGACCAAGAGCGTCCCCACCTTCGCGGATTTCATTGCTGACCAGTACATGCCCTATGTCAAGTCGTACAAGCGGTCGTGGGACACCGATGTGAGCCTGCTCAAGAACCACCTGTTACCTCGGTTCGGCAAGCGCTACATGGATGAGATCACCCGCCACGACATCGTCAAGATGCACGCCGACCGCAAAGCTTCGGGGGCGGCTGCTGGATCAGCCAATCGGCTTCTCATTTTGATGAGGTACATATTCAACCTGACCCTCAAGTGGGAGGTGCCGGGCATCAAGTCCAACCCCTGCAAGGGTATCCCGCTGATGGAAGAGAACAACAAGATGGAGCGGTACTTGTCAGTTGATGAGGCCGAGCGCTTGTATGGGGCGGTGTGCAAGAGCGAGAACACCATGCTCAAGTACATCGTGCCGATGCTCATCCTCACAGGAGCCAGAAAGCGCGAAGTGCTGGACGCCCGATGGCAAGACTTTGATCTGGACCGCAGGGCTTGGCGTATCCCCATCAGCAAATCAGGCAAGGCTCGGCATGTGCCTCTATCAGACGGTGCACTGGCGCTTCTAGCCACCATGCCCCACTTGACGGATTGCAAGTGGGCGTTTGCTAACCCTGAGACGGGCAAGCCGTATGTATCGATCTTTTGCGCTTGGAACACAGCGCGTAAGAGCGTAGGGCTGTCGGATGTTCGGATGCACGATTTACGGCACAGTTTCGCGAGTCTGCTGATCAACTCAGGTCGCACCTTGTACGAGGTGCAGCACATCCTCGGGCACACGCAGGTCAAGACCACACAGAGATACGCCCACCTCAGTCAGGACACCTTACTGGCTGCGGCCAATTCAGCAACGACTGCTTTGGGAGCAGCAATGCGGCCCATGGTGCAACCCGTCCTTTCTTTTACCGCTTGATTTTTTACCAAAGGAGCCACCATGACCAAAATACTCTTACAAGAATTCGTCGCCGAGCCAACTTGCGCCATCGGTCAAATCCCACCAGTCACGGATGCCCTTGACGCTGAATGGGTGATCTTTTTGGACGGTGATGTCACCAACACGGATGCATCAAACATCATTGATTTCAAAAAATACCAAGATGAGTACACCTACGAAGACTACTTAATGAACTTCGAGCTGATTGATCAGCTTTTTGAAACATGCCTGAGCCTTCAGGAAAAATTGATGCAGGCTCAAGAGGTTGTAAGCAAACTTCAAAAGCACTAACCCCATCTGTAGCAAAAATAGCAGTAGCACACTCCAATTAAAATATTTGCAATGATCCCAAATTGGGAACATAATAAGCCATGAGAATTGTTGCCCTTTCTACGCTTCGAGCTTTTTGGCTCAAACACCCGGATGCGGAGGTACCCCTAAGGGCTTGGTACACGCTGGCCAGCCGTGCCAACTGGAAGACCCCAACCCAGATCAAGGGAGCATACAGGGCAGCCAGTTTTGTCGGCAGCAACCGTGTTGTCTTCAACATCAAGGGCAATGACTACAGGCTGGTGGTACTGGTGCGTTACGACAAGGGGCTTATGTTTGTCCGCTTTGTAGGCACGCACGCGCAGTACGACCGAACAGACGTCACAACGGTATAGGAGTTCATCATGGAAATTCGCCCCATTCACACTAAAAAAGACCACAAGGCCGCTCTGCTTGAGATTGAGCAACTGTGGGATGCGCCTGCCAAGTCACCCCAAGCGGATCGGTTGGAGGTTCTCACTTTGCTGGTAGAACAGTTTGAGAAGCAGCACTACCCCATTCATGATGTTGACCCCATTGAGTTCATCGAGCACGTCATGGAAAGTCGTGGTTTGACTCGCAAGGATCTTGAGCATTTGATTGGGTCAAGAGGCCGGGTGGCTGATGTCCTGAACAGAGTGCGCCCCTTGACTCTGGAGATGATCCGCCGTTTGGTTACACAACTTGAGCTTCCTGCGGAAGTGTTGGTTCGGCCTTACGCCATGCGGGAAGACCTGCTTGCGGCTTGAACGCGATCACCAATAAATCACATCTACCCGGCTGCTACTGCTATTTTTGCTACAAATATGGATGGAGTCCGTAAAGCGATAAACATGCAAAGCGAGGCTAAGCGCCTCAGGGCACTGGCCCCTGAATACGATCCTGTTCGCTGTGATTTTGACTTGGGGCTGGCCAATGAGATGGAGCGAGAAGCACAGGTCCTGCTGATACCTGAACAGCCTCTTCAAGCAGGCCTTGGAGGCGAGATCATCCCGCCGATGAAGGATGGCCTTCCCGGGCTGGAATCAGTCCTCCAAATGCCTGATTTACTCGACCTTGAAGCCAGTGTTCAACGTTCAAATTTGATCGAACGCGCTGGTGTTTTGGAGTTGGGCATAGAGACGGCCAAGGACACTCGGGCGCAAGGCTCGGTCCAGAAGATGATCAGCCACCAGATGGCAGCGGCACACAAACGGGCGATGAACCTCTTGGCCGAGTCTCAGGAGACAAAGGACGTTGATGTGGCCTGCAAGAAGGCCCGTACAGCGGCCAAGATGATGGACGCCTTCAGCAGGGCGGCCTTGACCCTTCAGAGGCTTCAAACGGGAGCAAGTCAGGTGGTGCAGGTACAGCACGTACAGGTCAACGGTCCAGCCGTCATCGGCATGGGGGGCCATCAAAAATGACGCACAAGCCTATGCACCAAGCAAGGCAGGCGTTGTCCCTTCATCCAAAGTGCGGAGCCAAGTGCAGGAGCGGTGAGCCTTGCAAGAACGCAGCGATGAAGAACGGACGTTGCAGGATGCACGGAGGAAAGTCCACGGGTGCGCCGATCAAGCACGGTCAGAGGACAAAGGCGGCCCTCGCACAAAGAAGAGAAGACAGACGCCTGATCATGGCTTTGAGGAAGGTTTCTTTGCCCGGTGAGCAACGTCTGGTCGAGTAACGCGCCCATACACGTTTTTTGGTGCGTTCCACTGAGGTGAGTTGGAGATAACAAAGCCCCCCACTACAGGCGTCGAATCCATGAAGCGCCAAGCTGAACCTAAGCCCACCTCAGGAAGATATTTCGGCAGTTGCTGCTCTTCAATCTCAAGGTCAAAACCAGTTGCAGAATAAATCAGTGATTTCAATTTATCGCAGTCAAGCCTTCGTCGAGAGACCCAGCCGTCGTGCATACACAGCAAGATGTCTTCGCCGCAATGCTCGATGACGGTTTTAAGCGTCAACGCCTCAACACCTTGCAAGGCATGACATAGGAGCTTGAATGTGGGATTTTTCTTGCCCAATAGCTTGGCCTCGATACCCATGGCATTGACGTAACAGCCTCGATTGCTGTGCGTGTCGTTCACGATGTGTTTGCCCACCGTGAGAATTTCTTTTTTAAGACCGCGTACAAAGGGATGGGCCGTGAAAAGCTCGGCAGCCTCTGTACCCAGCACCTGCGGGATGGAGGCCAAGTCAGGGTTCGTGTGAAGCGGAGCGCCGTAGAGCAAAGCGATCAGACACTCCTTGATTTTTTCCAAACCAACGTCGTTGCAGTGCGCATTTAGCTGGATGCGAATCTCTTTTCTGTTGCGCATGTACTCATCAACAACTGGGGTGGTCTTACCCAGTCTCTTTGCCCACGCGCTCAGGATGCTGAAGTGGGCGTTGTTGAGGTCGTAGTCCCAGTGGCCGTGCAATGCAGCACTGAGCACTTCACGCTGGGTGTTTTGGATCGCAAAGAACACCTCGGCCAGTCGACCAGTGGATTTTTGTTCGTAGAGCAAAGGGATGGAGCCGGGACACAAGGTGTTTCTGGACAGCTTCAGAAGGCGAAGAGCGCTCATGCGTTGGCGTGGATTGCTGGCCGAACGAGAAAACTCAAGCAAAGCCTCTTGGTTGATAGGCAAGGTGGGCGATGGCTTGACCCCAACCCACACTGAGCGTTTTGCATGTGTAACGGTAGGGTCGCTGTTGGCTGCGCGGCTCAAGATGACGTTGGGTGGCATGTGGATCCGTTTTCCATCTTTGAAAACGGCAAAACTTTTGGGGTCCTCCAAAAATTCCACCAGAGCTTCACCCAAAAAGTCGTAGGGTGTGAAGCTGCTGATGAGGTTGCTGATGTTGTCGCCCTGAACGCAGTGAAAGAAATCTTTCACCACGAGATTGCGTGTGCGAAGATTGCCCCACAGATCTCTCATGTACTCCACGGAGAACGCTGCTCCAAAATCTCGTGTGTGTTGGTACCGGTTGTTGGCGAAGTCCCACAGCATCTGTGCGATGTGACGTTGATGTCGTTCAGAAAGATCAGCAAAGTCCGAGCACCGGTCGCGCAGGTGTTCGAGCAAACCGGCCGGAAGAGTAGAAGAGGAGAGGACCGCCATGCCGACATCATAGGGAGGCACAGGGGCAAAGGTGGCGGGTCATAGAGGCGCAGGGGGTCGTAGGTCGTAGGCACAGGACGCAGGACGCAGGGGGCGCAGAGGGCGCAGGGGCACCCCCCCGCCACAGGCACCGCAGAGGGTAGAGGCACAACGGAGGCAAGGGTATCAGTTGAGCATCAAACCTCTGAAACCCGCATATTCATTGGGTTTTGAAGAAAATCGGTGTGGATTTTGGCTTGCGGTGAACCAGTGTCATTTACACACCTCACCCCACCAACAACACCGCGTCCCCCACCTGCGGCAAACCGACCACCAACACCTCGGTGGCGTTCTCGTCGCTCACATGAAGGTAAGCACCTGACTCCAAAGGCATCCAGCCGATGGACTCGGCTTGGATTTGGGTCAGTTCAGCCCAGAAGTCGGCTTCAATGTCATGGGTCATTTTGTTTGATAAGCGCTCAGCACAATGACGTTGGTGGTTGGAAAGTCCGGGATGCTGTATTGCGTTGCCGTTGGCACTATGACACTCATCAGATAACGCCAAATAAGAATAGGTAAAGGGTCACCAAACCCAACAAAGCAGATATCTGGGCTGTGATCAGCAATAAGGCACCGTAGGGCTTGTTATTCATGATGAATCCGCTCCACCCACGCCAATTGCTTGGGCAGGCAAACAGTTTGTAGGTCGTAGTTTTGTTGGGCGAACTGCCTTGCATTGGCACCAAGACGTTTCCGCTCCTCGGGCTTGTCCAGCAAATCACACACCTCTTGGGCCAGTGCTTTGGGATTAAAGAAGTTCACCAAGCACCCTGTCTCGTTGTGCGTGATCGCTTCGTGCAGCGGCTGCGTGTCGCTTGCAACGATGGCGCAACCTGCGCTCATGGCTTCGAGCAAGCTCCAGCTCAGCACAAAGGGGTACGTCAGGTACACATGCACGCTGGACAGTTGCAGCAAGGGGATGAAGTATTGGTAAGGCACATGGCCCAAGAAGTGCACCCGGCTCCAATCGGCATCGCTGATCTGGCCACGCACCTCAGCGGCAAAGATGTCTTTCCACTTGGTGCCGCCGTTCTCCTTGAGCGTGGGTCTGGCACCGTAACTCACGTCGTCCCCCCCGACAATCAGCACCCGCGCATTGGGGCGGTTCTTCAAGATGTCAGGCAAGGCCCGCATGAAGACGTGATATCCCCGGTAAGGTTCCAAGTTACGGTTGACGAAGGTGATGACCTCATCGTCTTTGGTCAGGTGCAAATTACCGTTCAGGGTGAGCTTGACCGCAGGGTTTGGGGCCACCGCTTGGGTATCGATGCCGTCGTGCACCACCGTGATCTTGGAGCGGAACGGCTCCGGAAAGGTACTCGCTTGCCAGTGCGTTGGAGAAATCCCCGCATCGGCCACCTCAAAGTGCAGCAGGTTGTTCAGGTTCTTGAGCCGCAGGCGGCAAGCGTCGCCCGGGTCCGTTGGGGGGAACTCAGGGTCAAACCCTACATCAGCGCCTTGGGGGTGGTAGAAGAACTCGCAGTAGATAGCCAGCTTGGCTTGGGACCAGACTTCTTTGAGAAACAGGCTCTCACCCCAGCCGTGGTGAGCAATGATCACATCAGGCGTAAAGCCGCTGTCCTTCAATTGCAGCGCGGCTTTGAAGCACGCCTCGCCCCGGATCGCCTTGGTCTCGAAGTCGCTGACCCACGGGTGCACGTTGGGCGTGGTGCCACGGCTGGCGGAGTAGTGCACCAATTTGACCCCTTGCCACGCTTTGACCTCGGTCTTTTGCATGGTCATGGCAAAGACCGTGTGGCCCTGCTTGACCAGTGCGGGTGCCAAGAACTTGAACTGCCCCGGGAAGTTCTGGTGAATAAATAGGATGTTCATGAAACCACCCTCAGCACGCCCAGCTTCAAAAGCCACGCCAGAGACCGGAACACAAAGGGTTGGCGCTCATGCGCAATACCGACAAACAGTGCCTGTGCAGTCTGGGGGGGCGATGCGGCGTGCAGCACAGACGCGATCTCATCCTCGGTGGGCAAGATGACCTTGGCAAAGTCCACCATCGACAGTTGGCGGTAGGCCATCGCTCTTTGCATTGCTGTTGCAGCATCGGCATCTACAAGGGCCAAAAGGGTTTGTGGTGTGAGCGCTTGGGTGGGGTAGCTGGCAAAGGCATGGAAAGGGTCCATGCGGGCGGGCCAAGGGTGAGGCAAGGGCTGGAGGTCTTTGGCCTGCGACACGCGCATCTCACCAAGACTTGCCCACAGCGACTCGTATTGGGCAATGACCGTTTTCCAGTCGAAGACCGCTTGCGCTCTTGCTCTGCCAGCCTCGCCCATTTGGCTTCGCAGTTCGGGGCTTTTGAAGAGCTTTTCAAAAGCGGCAGCGGCTGCTTGCACGTCCATGGCTACCAGTGAACAGGTGTGACCGCAATACATGTCGTAGGTGTCGATCTCCAGCGCATGGCGCAGCGCCAAGTCGCCTCCCAAGCCTGCTTGCGGCATGAGTGTGGGAATACGGAATCCGTCCACCCCATTGCGCACCGTGTCTTTGTAGCCATCCCAGTCCGCAACCACCACGGGCAAGCCTGCGGCCATGGCTTCAATCGGCACGATGCCAAAGGTCTCTTGGATGTTGTCCGAGAGCGAACAAAACACATCGGCCCCGGCCCACGCGGTTTGGCGGTCTTCGGCCTTGCGACCATCCAAAGTAAGTACCCGCACACTGGGGCAAGCCAGTTTTGCTGCATCGGTATAGGCTTTGGCAATGAAATCATTGGCGTGCCAGCCGCATTCGACAAGCACCACAGATTTACCCGAAGCCTGTGCAGCCGCTTCAAGTGCTTGGTACATGGCCAGAGGGTGGGCTTTGGCATGAAACGACAAGCGGCCCATGAATAAAACGACCAGCGTATCTGGGGACACACCCAAGGCAGAACGGGCAGTGGCCTTTTGGTCAGCAGAAAAAACAAAGTCAGCGGTATGGATGCCCAGCGGGATCACCGGCAACTGTGGCAAGACCATCTTGGTGATGCCAAGTCGATCTTTGAGGTAGTCCACCTGAGCTTGGAGCAGACGGGTGACGTTGTCCTTGACAGCCGTAGAGGTGCAGATGACCGCATCCCACGGCTGAACGGGTGCGGTGATCAAAGCCGTCAAAGCATCCATGGCTCCGGCAGAAGACGTAGTGTGGGTAATGCCGCACAGGCTCCAAGCACCATGGCCAAAGGCAGCGCGGTTAAACGCGTGCTCACCAATACCGGGGCCGGGGTGATAGACCACGCCAGCTTGGGCAAGTGATGCCAGACTGTTTTTGTCGACAGCCTTGACTGGCTCTTCGCGCCCCGCAGACCGAACTGCTTTGGCAAAGTGCTGCGCATGTTCCGGGCGCGTCACCTGCGCCCAAAACTCAGAAGTGGTGCTGTGCCCGAGAAACCCACGCAAAAAAGACTCACCCGCAGCGTTTCTGCCCATCAGCTTGGGGCCGCTGGTGGTGTAGGCCTCAGGGTGGAAGTAAATAGCGGTCACGACTTTGCTCCCAGCCAGTGGGGAAGTTGCACCGTATCGAGCCAGCCTACTACCCTTGCCTTTTGCGCCAGCATCTCAATGACCATGTGCGATTGCATTCTGGTGAGGCTCAAGGTTGTCATTACCCCTGCGCCTCGCATGACCATTTGGGTGCCCACCTTGTCTACCGTAATGCTCACTTCTTCTAACAGCTTGGCCTCTGGTGTGACTAGTGTCCCTTGTTGTGTGGTGTGCGGGCCATCAAACTCCAGCGATAGTGCATGCTCCAAAGCGATGTCTCTTTGCCCAAGTGGGACATTCACCGCTGGCAAATCAATGGTTTGGAGCTTTTGAAGCCACGCATCCAGCAGTTTGAGCAGCAGACTGCGGGTGATTAACCAATCCGCCTGTGAGCGCACAGAAAAGCGCATCCTGTCATCCGATGCGAGATACGTTAAATCTAGATTCATCAACTCACCCAAAGCCTCAAGCTTGAGACACGAGAGGTGAGCTTTTTGGCTTCATCACAAGCCAAGGCGTAGGGCCTGATCGCCACTCCCATGTGGCCAGCAACTGGTCAAGGTGGGCCAAGTTGATGAACCAATTCGGGGGCTTGATCAGTTGCCGTTGACCATCGTCTTGCACCAGAGTGATGTTGTGGGTGGCTTTGAAACGGTCGATCAGCAATTGCGTGATGCCTTGAATCAAGCACTCGTGGCTTTCGACAATGATGTCCATGCCCTTCAGAGATGGAGCAAGTGCAGGATCGAGCAACTCACGCTCTGCGCCTTCGATGTCGCACATCAACAGCACCTTCTGACCCGCGTAGGCTGCAAAGTCATCCGGGGTAAACAAGCCGCCTACGGCAACACGGTCAGCAACTTGGTTTTTGTGAGCCAGCTCAGCACAGACTTCTTGTGCCTTGGGGTTGAGGTCATGCGCCAGTACACGGGTGTTAGGCATGCGAAGCGCCATGCCCACGGCGTAATAACCCTCTGCGCAGCCAATGTTCAAAATGGTGGGGTATTGCTTTTGAATGGCTGCTTCAACATAGGGTTGCAAAGGCTGTTCGTAACAACCCAGCAGCTTGGCAATGTGACAACCCTCGGCAGATTGGGGCAAGAAGTCCAGACCTTGCAAAGGCCCTTGCATGACGTTGGTGCCTTGCTGCTGGAGCAGAGTGTTTTGGATCAGCACAGAGCGCCACTTGGAAAGCAGGCGCAGTGCGTTGTTCAGTTGAACCTGCTCGGCACCATGGTCGGAAGTGGTTTGGCTCAGCAGGCTTTGAAGCTGCTTTTGAACCTGAGCGTTGATGCTTTGTGCGGTCATGGTGGTGCCCCTGCGCTTGGCAAGTTACAAAGGCGTCATGTGCGTAACAGCCAGCGCTTTCATTTGCTCTTCAGTCAAAGCCTCTTTACTGGCCACAGCCCATAGGTCAAAGTAGGGGTGGGCACGGGCCATGGTGGCCACCGCTTTGAAACCAGCCGCTTGAAGGGTTGCCGTCAACACCTTCTGGGTAAAACCGCAGCGGTGCGCCATGTACAAATTGCCTTGGGCCATGGATGAGCGCAGGCCATACAAGATATCGATGGGTGCGATTGGGCCAGCAGGGCTGGTGTAGGCCGCCTCGGTGAGTTTGTCTTCGGCAATCAGCTTGCAAACGCTTTGCAGATCGGGGCATGTGATGACGGCTATGCCATCAGATTTTAAAACCCGCAAAAACTCAGCAAGTGCCATAGGCACTTCATGCGGATACAAATGCTCGATGTTGTGAGAAGAGAAAACCGCGTCTAACGATTCAGAAAAAACGGAAGACATATCGGTCATGGTGCCGACCAAGTCAGGTTTGACGGATTCGTCGATGTCAAAACGAAGCTCAGTCCAGTCAGCAGACGAGAGGGCCTTGGTGGTGCGGTCTTTGCGCTTGTGGCCGCAGCCGACATGAAGAAAGGATTTCATATGGGGTTTTGTCTAAAGGCAAGAAGGTTGCACTTAGAAAAAACCCCACCCCCTTGTGAGGGGTGGGGCTGGAGGCTTTAGTAGTTGGAGCTTCTTCGTGCAACCACGATATCAGTCACCAACTTAAAACAGCTTAGATGAAGTCAGCTGTTGTCAGAGTAGTCACACCCAACAACACCACAGCAGCCGTGTTAAGAGCGTTGGTCAAACCAGCGTTGGCCAGGTTGGTGAACACCAAAGAGTCAGCACCAGCAGCTGCTTGTGTAAACACACCAGTACTTTCGACATAAGTACCGCGAATACTGTAGTTGTTACCTACTGTCAAAGCCTGCACGTCTGCTGCAACGGAGATCAAACCGTAGTTAGCCGCAGTGGCCACATCCAATTTGTCTGTGCCGCTGGTGAAGCCAGAGATCACGTCCACACCGTTACCGAAGGTGATAGTTTCGCCAGCAACAACCGCTGCTTCTGTGATCGTTTCTGCAGTACGAGCAACTGATGCACCTGCAGCAATGACAAACGTATCTGCACCAGATCCACCAACCATAAAGTCAGCACCTGTACCACCGGTGATTGTTTGTGCGCCAGTAGCGTTACCTGCAATGTAGTCACCACCAGTTGTACCAGTCACCCGTGTGAAGTTGCTGATGGTGTCGACAAAACTGGATGCACCTGCCGCGTTTGTTGCAAACAAGTAACCAGCTTTGCCGGCACCAATTTCGCCTAAAGCACCGCTGATGAAGCTAACTGCTGTACCGCCTGAGACAAAGCGGCCTGAAGCCTCGCCTGAGGTAATGGCGGTTGCGCTCAAGTTAATGATTGCGCCAGACGATGCAGTGTTACCTGCGTCTGTGACAGCAACCATGCCAGAGGCGTCAAGCACGTTGGTACCCGAACCACCGTCCAATGTATCAGCACCCAAGCCACCGGCAAGCGTATCGCTGCCAGATCCGCCAGAGATAGAGTCGGCTTTTGTGCCACCGGTAATCACGTCTGCACCTGAGCCACCAGTGATGGTGGATGCCACTGTGCTCACAGATGTCACTGTCAAAGCACCAGCGTAGCTGGCAGAGCTGATTGAAGTGATGGCCGTGTTGCCTGTCAAGGTCAATGTAGTTGACAAGCCATTACCGTCCAAAGTAATGGTCTTGGCTTGCAAGTCAGCCAAAGTGATGGTGGCAGCAGCGTCAGCAGTTGCGCCAGTGGCTGTTGTATCAGCATCGTTGTGCGTGATCTTGACGTTCTCAATGCCTGTGGTGGTTGCGCCGTAAGCAGCAGCACCAACACCCGTTGCGCCTGTATAGATCAGGTTGATGGTGTCGTTGGTACCAGTCGCTGTTGCCAAAGCAAAAGTTGTAGTGCCAGTTTGTGCGATCAGTGTTTCGACTGTTGCGTTGTCAGCAAAGCCAGTGATGCTGTCACCACCACCGTTGTCAGCAGCAATTTGCACGTAGTTGATCGAGCCAAGGCGCGACATGTCAGGGTTGGTGGTCAATGCATCGGCAAAGTTCACACGCTCAACGTTCTTGAGGTTGTTGATAAACGTTGTGTTTGCTGCAAAGGTCAAGCCTGCCAATGTTGCAGCGTCAGCAGTACCAATCACCAATGTGTCAGTGCCGTCGCCACCATCGATCTTCTGACCAGAGGCCAACATGCCTGTGAGGGTCAATGTGTCGTTACCTGCGCCACCGTCGATAACAGTAGTTGTACCTGCTGCACCTTGGGTAATGGAGTCGTTGCCGTCGCCACCAGACAATGTATCGTTACCGCCACCGCCAGTAACAGTGTCGTTACCTGCACCGGCAGTCACGTTATCGGCGGCTGCACCACCAGTGATGTTGTCGTTACCAGCACCGCCGTCGATGGTCGTAGCAGTTGCAGAACCAACGATCGTGTCAGCGTTGGCTGTACCGATGATGTTGGTCACACCGACTGTGGCGCCAACGTTGGTAAATGTACGTGTACCAGTCAAGCCAGAAGCATCAACAGTACCCGATGTGGCACCAGTAATGGTGATCACGCCAGTTGTCACTGTGTTGTCGCCGACGAAACGGATTGTTTGAGCGCCGCCTGTATCAGGCGTAGCACCAATGGTTGTCAACGTCTGGCTAGTCTTGGTGAGGGTGCCAGCAGTTGAGGTATTGATCGTTACAGTCTCGAAGCCGCCGATTGTCAATGCGTTGGCAAGAACGTTAACCGCACCAACAGCAGGCGCAATGTTCAAGGTCAAAGTGTCAGTCGTAGCTGAACCTGTATCGTTCACTGTCAATGCGTGTGCTTGAGCGGCTGTTTGAGTCAGCGTACGGTCACCCGCTTGGAAAACGACTGTACCAGCGCCACCAGGAGCAACTTGCAATTCAACAGCAGAAATGCCTGACTGGACGTTTGCAGTGGTCAATGTGTTGGCACCCAGAGCATCGGACAAAGCAAGGGTTTCAAAGTTCTTGAGGATTGGGGCGCTTGGTGTGGCAATGGTCAAACCGCGCAGTTCAGCAGAAGTACCAACCAGCTTGTCAGTACCTGCACCGCCATCCACGGAATCTGTGTTTGCCAGGTTGGCAGTGAAAGTGATGGTGTCGTTGCCATCACCCAAAGAGATGTTGTCATTGACTGCTGTACCACCGGTCATGGTCACGTTGTCATTACCAGCGCCACCAACCAAAGTCGCAGCTGTTGCGTTGTTGGGGACGATGTAAGTAACAGCAGCTGTTGAAGCAGAAGAGTCAACAGACAAAGTTGTTGCTGGCAGTGTGGCCAAGTTCAATGTTTGGCTGCCGGATGTGTTGATCTTTGTTGTGTTCGCAGCAGTGATTGCTGTAACGGCGTTTGCAGAGCCAGCGGAAACAATGTTCAGTGTTTCAACGCCTGCAACAACGTTTGTACCGGCGGTTTGACCGTTCAGAGTCAAAGTTGCGGTATCTGCAATGCCTGCAACAGCAGCTGTCGTGAATGTGAATGTTGCACCAACTGCACTGTTGGATACGTTGAGGCCAACGGCTGTCGAAGCAATACCAGTAAACGTTGGAGCTGTTGTGCTTCCGTTGCTGGAAACATTGGTCACGCCAGTAGAGCCTGTCAAGGCAACGGTGACGCCAGTAGTGTCGGTCAAATTGATGTTTTCAATGTTGCTGACGTTTGACAAAGTCACAGTAGAACCAGCGACCGAGCCGGTAATGTTCAATGTATCTGTACCTGCACCACCATTCAAAGTGTCGCCAGTAGTCAATGTTGCGTTAGCAGCTGTCGCTGTTGTGTTGGGGGCATTGAATGTATCGTTGCCAGCGCCGCCTGCAAAATTGTTTAGATCTGTAGTGAGCGTAATAGCCAGCTACTCTTAAATCTCTTTACATATCAAAGGCTTACACGAATTTTCAGGCCCTCGCAGCGCCTGTTTCCGACCACTTCCCTACCACAAAAGGCATATTTTCAGTCTGATCGGATATTTTCTTTGTCTTTTCAAAGACTTAGCCGCGTCACCTATCTATATAGACGCAATTTACAGCCAATCCGACGTACCAACTACCTACCAACCGAAGCCATCTAGTGCAAAGGCCACCCAATGTGTCTCATCAGGTGGCCTTTGTGCCTTTTGGGTGGCTTGGGATGCTGTGCTCATTGTGGCGCGTCAGGCGGATTTTGTGCCTTGAGAATGACGCCAATCGCCCCGTCATCGCGGGTGACGAATTCGATGCCGGCCAGGGTTAGGGCCTTGGCCACCTTGTTGAGCGTGGAGCCTCGGCTGTCAGCCAACGCTCCTTCCATGCGCAGCAGCGCCGACATCGAAATGCCCGAGGCCTTGAGTAGGTCCTCCCGGCTCCAGCCCAGCATCGCGCGTGCGGCGCGGATCTGTCTTCCGTCGATCATGGTCGACTCCTCTTCTTTTTGATCGGTCTTGGTAGGTGAATATTTCTGCTTGATTGGACGCTTTTTGTGTCCTTTGCGGCGCATTGTATCGTAGTATGACCCTCAATAGATAGAGGAGCACGACGATGCCAGCACAAGCGTTGACGACCGAATTCCTGGCGACCCTGCCAGGTCGCGAGCCTGCCTCCGGGGCCGTGAGTTACTTCGATACGGAGATCAAGGGCTTCTTGCTGGAGCATCGCGCCAGCGGCGGGGCGACGTTTTATTTCCGCTACCGCGATGCGGCCGGCAAGGTGCGACTGAACCGGATTGGCCGGGCTGATGAGATTTCGGTGTCGGACGCCCGGGCCAAGGCGCACAAGATGAAGCAAATGGTCACCGAGGGTGGCGACCCAAAGGTGGAGAACCATCGCTTCAAGGATGTGCCGACCTTCGGGAATTTCGTGGCCGAGCGCTATCTGCCCTACGCCAAGACGAGGAAGCGCAGCTGGGAGACGGATGAGACGATGCTGCGCAATCACCTGCTGCCGGTATTTGCCGATTTCCGGATGAACCGGATCACCCGCTCGGATGTGGTGGCCTTCCACCACGCGGTGTTCGAGAAGGGTTACGCGGCCGGGACTTGCAACCGAATGATCGTGCTGATGAAGTTCATCTACAACTGCGCGATCCGCTGGGACATCCTGCCGTCCAAGGGCAACCCCTGCGATGGTGTGGAGCCCTTTGAGGACCACGGCGCGCGGGAGCGTTACCTGACCACCGAGGAGGTACAGCGGCTGTTTGACGAGTTGGACACCAACCGCAATGTGCAGGTGGGTCAGGTGATCCGGCTGCTGCTCTACACCGGGGCGAGGAAGCGCGAGGTCCTGGACGCCCGGTGGGACGAGATCGATTTCAACCGGCGGATGCTGACGGTGCCGGCGGCGCGGTCGAAGTCGAAGAAGCCGCGCCACATTCCGCTCTCCGATGCCGCGGTGGAATTGCTGCTGTCGCTGCCTCGGCAAGAGGACATCCCCTGGGTGTTTTTCAACCCGAAGACCAAGAAGCCGCCGGTGTCGATCTTTTATGCCTGGGACTCGATCCGCAAAAAGGTGGGGCTGGAGGAAGTGCGGTTGCACGACTTGCGCCACAGCTACGCGAGTTTCCTGGTCAATGCCGGGCGGTCGTTGTACGAGGTGCAGAAGCTCCTGGGCCACCACGATCCCAAGGTGACGATGCGCTATGCGCACCTGTCGCCGCAGGCGATGCTCGAGGCGGTCAATGTGGTGGGGAATGTCGTGGGGCGGCGGCCGGTGGTGGCTGCCAACAATGGAGCACCGCAGGTCGCGGCTACGGCGTGACCTGCCGAGCTCCCGCGTCAGCGCGGAAGTAGCCGTCCCAAAACCGCAGCGCCTCTTCGAACAGTTCGCTCAAGGGGCGCTGCTCTCCTCCTTCCAGGGTCACGATGTACTCAGCCGGGTGTTCAGAAACCGGACCACCCGGCCCGAAGTAGAACGTGGCCCCCAGCATCTCAACGTCTGTCGCCGCCACTTTGCCTTGCGGCTTGGTCATTCGAGCGTGCTTGTACAGCGTGGTGATGTCGTGCATCACCCCCAAGGCCGGGCACTGCTGGCGCAAGGTGGCCTGAAGCGCTTTTTTTTCTTGGTGTGGCGAGTTCAGGCGCAGGTCCTCGAAAACCCAGTCGATCAAGTGCCACAGCGACGCAGCCAAGTTGAACGCTTCCCTAGCAGTAGGGTGCTGACGGTAGTGCAGCGCGTTCGGGCGCACTACTTCTTGCCAAAAGTGCCCTGCGCTGGTGATGCCCAGGACTTCAGTTACCCCAGAAGCCATTAGGCAGGCATCTCGCCGACAGCCAAAAAAGGCTCTGGAGGGTCTTGGCGCAGGCTGATGTATTCGGCACGCCACTGATCCACTTTACGAAGATCCGATAGTGGGAAGCGAAGGTCGGCTACTGCTTCGCAAGATTCCAGAGTGATCTCAGTTGCTGCGTCTGGAGGACCATAAGCCGACTGGAAAATCTCCCTAATCTCAGAGACCACCTCTTCAGCAGCCAACCTGGCAGGCTGCCCCCCTGCACTGGCGTCATAGACAACAGTAATCCTCAGGTCGTAAGGCGTTCCATCCGTGAGCTCAGCTGCACGGTTTTCACCCAAGTCAAAAAACACCCCGACCAAATGGGCGCTCACTTTTTCAAGGGTCTTCCCGAGTCGATCCTCTACCGTCTCTTTCTTGCTGACATTTTTGCGAAGATGCGTCTCAAACGCGTTCGGAAAAGCTGGACGACCGTAGCGTGCTGCCAGCCATTGCTTGAGTGCGCGCTTCTCCTCGTCAGACAAAACCCAGCTACTGTCTGGCTTGGCAGCGGCGATCCGTGATTTGCAAATGGATTGCCTAGCTGTTATCTGCAGGTCAAGAAACTGCTGGGTACCAGACGGCGTATCGAAAGCCAAGTGGAGGCGCCGAACATTACGAGCACGCGCGAACTGCTTGTTCAGTTTGTCGACCACATCTCCGACCATAACCTCGACCTCGGGCTCTCTGTCATTCGTCAGATCACAGTCGTGCGTAATGACTAGAGCCCGTTTGAGGCTCGAGGAAGTCTCATCGAATAAGCCGGCCGCGATGGCGTCCGCCTGGGCAATTACGCTGCCCTGCCTCCAAGGCGTATCACGTCCGAGCATAGTTCTCCCTTACGCATCTTCGCGCGACGCGGGAATTGACTGAGAGGTCTGCCAATCTGAAGTTGGCTTTGCCTTGGATTTGGCCAGTCCAGACCGCTCGTAGGCACTCTCCATAGCACGTGATTCGGCAATCAGGACATCCACGGCCTCACGCCAATCAGCCCCGGCCTTTACGATGTCCATGAGAGAGCGGTCACCGAAGGTTTTCATTTTGAGAAGGCTGCCGGCACGTGCCACACCGGCTTCTTTGAAAGCATCAGCGATCTGACTGAGCGCCTGCACACGAGCCGACTTTTCAGCCTCTGGCTTCGAGTCGTTTGACAACCACTTGTAAATAGCTTGTCGCGAAACATCAAAAATGGATGCCAGGTCTGAAACAGCAGGGTTCAATACAGTGCGAATATTTTCCAAATGCTGCAGTGGCGAGCGCACATCAACACGGCGTGCACCATTGCTCTCAGGATTACTAATTTCAAAATGAAAAGGCACCCGATGCTCAAGAAGATGTCGCCAAGCATTAGATCGCTCTACGCCATAAGCACTACCCGTACCCACGAGCACCACAAAGAACGCTGTTTTTGCGGCATTGCTCAGGGGCTGTAAGGGGATAACACCCACAGGGGTTGCATACATAACCTAACCCTCCTCTATCAACGCCAGACTTCTTCGGCATGAGGCGTAATTGTCGCCTCGAAAGATTGCTTAATTCCCGTGTGCAGCGACGCCAACTGCGCCTTGATTTGTTCAAAATCAATAGGGATAGTGCCTTCAACAAAATGATCGGTGTCGATCACCGCGTGGGAGATCGTGTCGCTCCTCTGGAAGCGAGGCATTGGCTGCAGCCCGTGAGGAATCAGGTCTGGTGGATAGCCAAGAGGAGATGTCGCACGATACACACGCGCTACCAAAGTCCCTGATTTGACCAGCGGCCCTGTTTCTGTCTCAAAAACAGACTCGCTCATCGCGTAACGCGGCTTCGCACCGAAGGAGACGCCCTGCAAACCATCTGCGAAATACTGCGAAACCTGCTCACCTTCGACAGGAATCACTGCATCAAGATAACGCAGACCCAGTCGAGAAATGTGCTCCAAAGAAACCACCTTGTGAACAGCATGCAATCCCTGCACTAGCTCTGGCAAGAACTCATTCCGGGTTTCATAGTGGGTTGTGTGATAGGCAAGAGAGGATGGCCCCAAAATAAAACCAGCAGTCCGATCGGCCTTTGAAATCAGCCAATTGGTAACCTGCATTACTTCAGGTTTAGTCGGCGCTTGTCCAGCAGCCCCCACGAACTGCAATTGCGTGATCTCTTGCGGCTCAAAAAGGGTATACCCTTCCCGACGCAGGATGTCTTGAATATCGTCGACGTACTTCGCCATGGCAGCCACAGGATTAAACTGCGCTTGAGCCAGTGCGTAATAAACAGGCGCCTTGGTCATTTTCACGCGTTCTCTCCTTTGGTTGGTTGCCTAGCAAGCTGCCGCCCTGGTTGTCACAGGGGTTGTCAGTTTACACCATGGTTGACACGAATTCAATGAGAACCGTTCAACACCACGAAGTCTCGGACATCACAAACGCAAAAATCCCCCGACCCCACTACCCATGAAGGCAATGAGATCGGGGGATCGTCGTTTCAGGTTGTCGTGCCGGGCAGCACCAGTCACCGAGCCGGCCCACGCCACTTGTCGAAGCTGCGCGCCCCGGTGTAGCCCAGGTAGCCCGCACCGAATAGCCACCACAGGCTCTCGGGCACCGCACCCAGCAGCTTGTTCAAGTTCTCGGCCGCCTGGAAGACGTGCGTCGGCCACCAGATGCCGATGATGGCGCCCATCACACACAGCAGGATCACGCCGTAGATCACGTAAAGGAAAGTCGGGCGTGCCCGGCTGGTCCAGGGATCAGCCGAGTTGGCTTCAGCCAGGATCGCCGAGAGGCTAGTCTGCATCTCCTGCAGTGCCAGCTGCCCTTCGGCTTGCAGCAGCGCAAGCTTGGCTTTTTCGCGTTCGGCCGGGTCCGGCACCAGGCGGTCGATCAGCCGGCTGCCGGCTTCGAGCAAGCCCGGGGCCAAGGTAGTCAGTAGCGGCGTCATACCGTGCCCTCCACGAATTCGGCCATCCGGTTCATCCAGCCGGCAGCGAACGCCGACTGCTTCGGATCGTTGGTGATCAGCCGTCCGAGGTGGCGCAGGCGCTGCCCCAGTACCTTGCCGTAGAGCACATCTTGGTCAGCCACAGCCAGTGCAGAACGGGTCTTGGGACCGATGACGCCATCGGCCGTCACGTCGAGCGCCGACTGCAGCCACTGCACTGCCCGCTTCGGCCCGGAATGCACGCCGGTATCGACCAGCAGATGCAGCAGCGTCGGATGCGTGATGGCTTCGAACCCGGGGCCGGTGATGTACCGCTGGCGGTAGATGGCACGGGCTTCGGTTTCCGTCAGTGCTTGCACCTCAGTCGCCGTGGCCGGGCGACCCAGCTTGCGCCAGCTGCCCAGCGTCTGCGCGGTGATGCCAAAGTTCGTCGGCCCGCCCCGGTCGGCCGGGTGGTTCACGTAGCCGCCTTCCCGGCGGATGATCTCGTCGAGGATGGTGTCGATGGTGTTCATGGCCGCTCCTTGCCCAGACGCGTCTGCGCCCAGCGTTCCAGTTGGTAGATGGCCTGGCTGCCCATGTGGCCGGAGATACCGACCAGCGCAGCGGTCACCAGGGGATTGAACTGCGCGGCCTCGCACAGCCAGAAAGTAATGAGGCCCGCGAAGGCCGAGGTGGCGATCTCGCCGATCAGCTCGACCACGTTGAAGGCCCGGGTCTCGCCGGACTTGACTTTTCGGTAGAAATTCACCAGGCCACCCCAGGCGGCCAGGCCCGTCACCCACAGGTAGGTGATCAGGCCGTAGGTCGAAGGATCTTTTTCGGGCACGGAGCCTCCTTACTCGGTTGCGGTGATAGGAACGGGCGACGCAGTGAAGCGTTCGCACTCGACCTGCGTCGTGAATCCCTGGGCGCCCAGGCGGTGCTCGACGCGTTTGATGCGCCAGTCGGTCGGGAGGCCTGGACGCAGAGAGAGCGAGAGCCTTCCCTCGGCAGCGAGTCGCGGATCGCCCGGCAGGCTGAAGGACAGTTCGCCCTGCCCACGTTCCCCGGTGTTCTTGCGCGTGGCAGCCGCTGCCTTGGCTTCCGCTTCGGTGGCGTGGACGTAGCGGATTTCCTCAAAGGGCGGCGATCCGATGGTCACCTCCCGGCGCTCACCCTTCTCGAAATCCCACCAGTAGGCTTTGGTGCCGCCGGTTGCTGTCGTCGGTGGCTTTTGCGTATCGCCATCGCTGGTGGAGCCACTGCCCCCGGGTTTGCGCGCTGAGTGTCGGTAGCGCCATCCGGCGAGATCACTGGATCTGAGGGTGATCGTCGGCATCACCTGGCCGGTGATGGTCTTGATCGCCCCTTGCTTGGCCAGCGCGAGAAACCCCGCCACGGGTTTGGCCACGGCATCGTGCTTGGCGGCCAGGCGGGTGAGCAACGCCATGTCCGATTCCTCGGTCTGGTCCAGATGCGGGATCGTGATGGCGCCCAGCTCCGGGTCGATCTTGGCCTGATAGCGGTGCTCGGCGGCGATGGTCTCGACCAGTTGGCCCAGCGTGGTCTCATCCCAGGAGCGGGTCTTGGGACTGCGAAACGGTCCCACCATATCGGCGGCCTTGGCCGAGACGGTCAGCGTAGCCGGTGGTGAGCGGATCTCGACCTCATCAACGATGAAACGCCCCATGGACACCAGCCGGGTTTCGGCATAGCCCAGTGACACGGTCAGCACCGTGCCGATGCGCGGCAGTTCGGCAATCGCGCCGTCCTCACGGCGACGATCATCGAGGGTCAGTTTCAGCTCATCGGACTGGATGCCGGCTTCGTCAGTCACGACCAGTTCGATCAGCCGGTCGCGGATGGCTGCGGTGATCTCTCGGCTGCCGGCGTAAATGCGGAACAGTGGTTGCATGGCCACCTCCTCGTAATGCGCTCACGACCACAGCCGGATCACCGGCGCTTCTACCGGCAGCGGGAGATCAGGCAGCTCAATCACCAAGCCGGCCGTGAGAACCGGAGACAACTGGGCCAGCTGCGGATTCGCCTCGAGCACGGCGGTCAGTACATCGCTTCGCCCGTAGTGCTGCCAGACCAGATCGTCGAGCACATCGCCATCACGGGTCATCACGCGTTTGAAGATCGGCCGGGTCATGGCTGATCCTCCCCATAGGCCTTGAGCTTGATGCGGAACTCCAGCTTCCTGGGCTGACCGTCATCCGCGAACACCGTGCGGGTGTCGCCGATCTCCGTGATCACCCAGGCACCCCAGATGCGGCCCAGGCCATCGACCAGTTGCAGCGGCTTGCCGGCGTCCGCCAGCGCGCGCATCGCATCGACTTGGCCGAGGCCGCCCTTGAAGCCCGGGTAGATCACACCATCGAGTTCGATCTCGCCGACGTTGCGCCCCACAAACTGCAGGGCCGGATCGCGGTTAATCCGCGCCTGCTCCTGCCAGCGCCAGGTCTGGTTCAGCGAGAACTTCTGGTAGGCGAGCGTGGCGATTTCAAAACGAAACTCGCCCAGGCCCAACATCACCCGTTCGGCCATGGCACACCTCCCAACAGAAAAATCAGTCGTACATCGCCGCAGCCGGACTGCGGGTAGTCTCGCGCACAAGCGCGCGCAGGCGCGACTCGATCAGAGCAGCGATCTCGCGCGCGTCCATCCCAGGCGGGGCGTTGACCGTGATCGGGGCGGACAGCGAAACGCTGGTGTTACCGCGCGCAGCCAGTGGCTGAGCAGGCATCGTCACCGGTCTGGCACTCGCCACTGCCGGGCTGCCCGCTGACATCGGCGTGATGCCAACGGGTGCGGTACCGACGGCGGGGCGTGGCGCGACCAGCGAGGCGATATTACCCACCGCCGCCGGACGCGCAGTAGCCGGTGCCGTGGCAGTGGGCGACGCCGGCTTATCGCTACCGAAGAGCGAACCGAACCAGTTGCCGACCTTGCTGCCGGCTTCCATCACCCATCCGATCTTGCCGGCGATCCAGTCGATGGCTTGCCCCACGGTCGCAGTGATGCCCGACCAGAGACCGGTCATGAAATCCGCCACTGGCTGCCAGGCGGCGCTGATCAGGGCCAAGGGCGAGAAGGACACCAGGGCCGTAAAACCCTCGATCACCCAGCCCACCAAGGTGCCCACCGCTCGGATCGGCAAGGTCAGCACCGTGAAAGCCGTGCTCAACACGCCCCCGATCACCGACCCGAGAGACTGGCCGGAGGCGGACAGGCTGTTGAACTCCTCTGTGGAGAGTGTCACTGGCGCGAGCAAAGCCCCGACCCAGACCACCACCCGGCTCACGCCATCGGCGATGAAACCGAACACGGAGGCTACCACCTGGCCAATGGGTGCCAGCGGCGCCAGCGCCGTGGACAGGCTGGTGATTGCGGGCTGCACGGCTGACCGGATGCCTTGGAACACGCCGCCAACGTAAGCGGCAATGGGGTCCCAGTATTTGCGGATCACCAGCACCAGGCCCGCGACCGCCACCCCGATGCCGGCGACGATCCAAGTAATCGGGTTGGCCAGCAGCGCAGCGGTCGTCGCACCAATGGCCGGCAGCATCGACCAAAAAGCCAAGGCTGCCGATTTGATCGGGGCGATTAGACCGAGAGCGCCTGTCTGGATTCTTGCCCAGGCCACCGACAGTAGTCCGGCACTCACGCCTGTCGTCGCAGCCTGCACTTGCAGCAGTGCCAAACCCGCCCGTGCCGACTGAAACGCCACCTGCGCACTGAGGATCGGCCCCTTCACGAAGGTCCAGGCGTAACCCAGCGCAATGGTCGCCACCTTCAAGGCCAGCACGGCACCGACGGTGCCCACCACCACTTGCGTGACGACAGGAAACCGCTCCGCCAGATTGGCCAGGCTGTCGATAGGCCCCATCAGCGCGCCCACCAGGTTGTTCAAGGCCGGCAGCAGCGCATTGCCCACCGTGATGCCCAGCCGGCTCATCTGATTCTTCAAGAGCTGCAGGTTGTTGGCGGTGGTGGCCGAGCGCGCCTCGTACTCGGCTTGCATCGACCCAGCGTAAGCCGTCTGATCGGCCACCAGCCCCACTGCCTTCTCGTAGGTGTCCATCGAGCCCACCAGCTTGGCGATGTCGTCGGCGTACTCCATGCCGAAGAGGTCCGACAGCGTACCCATCAGGTCCGGCGCCTTCTTCACTTGCTGCAGGAAAGTCGTCAGCGCGCCTTGGGCATCGCGCTGGATCATCTGCTTCATGACCTCGGCCGACAGCCCGATGTCCTGCAGTCCCTGCTGGAACTTCTCATTCTGCTTGTCGGCGGTGGCAAGCTTCATCAAGAGCGCATTGATGCCGGTGGCGGCCACCTCGGGTGGCGTCTTGAGCGCCAGGAAGGTCGCCCCGAGAGCATTCAGTTGCGCGCCGGACAGACCAAACAGCTTCGCCGTCGAGCCCGCCCGGTTGGCGATGTTGAGCAGGTCCGAGGCCTTGGCATCCATATTGTTGGACAGGTGGTTGATGGCGTCCCCGAGTTTGACCACCTCGTCCTGGGTCAGTCCGAAGATCGAGCGCAGGCCCGTCATCGCTGCGCCGGCCTGCTGGCCCGAAAGGTCGAAGGCCACGCCCATCTTGGCGGCGTCCTCGGCAAAGCGCAGCAATTCCTCGCGGGCGATGCCAGCCTGACCAGCGGCAGCGACGATGGCCCCGATGCCGTCAGCAGCCATCGGGATACGGGTCGACATCAAGAGCACATCTTTGGACATCTGCCCGAACTGATCCGGCGTGTCGAAATTGACCACCTTTTTGACGTCGGCCATCACCGACTCGAAGGCCACCGCCGGTTGCACCAGACCATAGAGCGCACCACCGAGCGCAACCGCATCCATCATCTGGGCACGGTAAGCGCTGCGGTTCTCCATGTTGCGGGCCTGTGCCTGTTGGGCACGCGACAGGGCTTCGGTGCGGGATCGGAGGGTCTCCAGCTGGCTGCCGAGTCGGTCGGACTCGCTGCCCATGGCACGGGTGTTCACCCCGGCCCGAGTCAGCGAGGTGCTCAGTTCATCGACGGCCGAGCGCTGGCGACGGTAGGCTTCCTCGGATCGGATGGCTGCGGCACGGGCACGGTCGAGCTCACGCGCTTGCCTGGCCGTGGCTCCTCCATTTTGTCCAGCGATGTTCGCTTCCAGCCCGGACACCCTCTGCTGCGCCGCGCGCATGGCCCGTGCAGCATCCCGGGCCTGAGCTCGCAGGGTCTCCAGCTGCTTGATACCGGACTGCTTGTTGCCGAGTTCCGCCATGGTGGAGCCCAGCTGGTTCAACTGGGCCTGGGCACCCCGCACCGCCGAGCCGAGCGAGGCCGCCAGCGTGGCGCCGATGCTGATCTGAACGGGATGCGCTTTGGCCATGGGCAAACCTCAGGAAGAAGGCACGACAGACAAGCGCCGCGCCAATGACAAGGCCTCGACCAACTCACTCACCTCCAGGGCAAGCAACTCGGATCGAGGCCAGTGGGTGTAGAGGGCGAGCTCCACCACGAGGGCGGAGATCTCACCCGGATTCACTGCAAAAAACCGCCCAGCACCTTCTGTAGTTGGGCGTAGTCCTTCATATCGAGCTGGTGGATCGCTGCTGGCGGCAATTCGGCCAGATTGGCGATCAGCCGAATCTCGCGCTCGGCGTCCGTCCCGGCGGCCTTCTGTGCAGCCAAGTGGTCGCCCACCGTGGGGCGGCGCAGCGCGATGTCGGCAATCGGCACGCCGTCGTGTTCGATGGGGAAGTTGAGTTTGATGCGTTCAGCGGTGCTCATGGGGGTACTCCTTCTCATTCATCACAAACCAATCGCCGCGCGAATGGCATCCATCTGGTCGGTGCCGCCCACCTTTCGGACCAGGTTGATTGCATCGATCTCGATCAACTCCTCGTCGTCGATGGTCAGCTTGTAGTAGCTGGCGGCCACCGAGACCTTGAGGGTGCTTTTGTCGCCGGGCTTCCAGGTGCCGACGTCGAGCTCTTTCCAACCACCACGCAGATTGACGATGACCGGCTTGGCTTCCGCCCCCTGCGCCTGGATGGCGCCCCGAATGGTGATCTGGGTGGCGGCGTTGTCCAGCAGACCGAAAAGCTTGAAGACTTCCGGGTCGTGGTCGGCGATGGTGAGCTCGGCTTCGAGCTTCTCCATGCCGAGGTCGATTTCGACCGGCAAATCCATGCCACCGGCGCGATGCTCCTCGGTCTTGAGGGTAAGTTTCGGTAGTTGGATCTCGTCGATGCGTCCGGCGTAGCCCCGGCCGTCGACGAAGAGGTTCATGTTCTTGAGAACACGCGGCAGTTCGATGGCCATTACAGAATCTCCTCGAGGTAGTCATCGACCAGGTGCGAGCGGAAGATGATGTGCTCGGCCGGGTACGGCGGGGTGAAGTCGAAGTTGAAGTAGATCTTCCCGTCCTGGATGGACTGGGGCGAATTGAGGTCGGGGTCAGCCCAGCACTTGCCACCCAGGATCGCCCCCTGAGCTTTGAGTTGGCGCAGGTAGGCATTCACCCCTTCGGTGACTTCCAGGGCGTAGGTCTTGGTGATGTTGCGGTCCACCGCCCAGAGGTGGGCTCGGAGCAGCGACTCGTTGATCATGTCGGCGGTGCGCCGCACACTCAGGAAAGCCCACTTCGGGTCCGAAGAACAGGTGCGGTTGCCCCACAGGCGGTAGCCATCCTCCTGAATGATGGTGGCCACCTCGTTCTCGTTGAGCAGGTTGGCGCGGGCATTCGGGTCGCCGAGTGCGAAATCCACCGGGCGGTGGCTGCCGACAATGCCGTTGATAACGTTGTTCGAAGGCGACCACCAGAAACCCCGGTCGTTGTCGATCTTGGCAATCAGGCCAGCGACGCGCGCCGACACCGGCTCGGTCACCACCGCGCCGTTCTTCATCACCTTGACGTGCGGATCGACCACGTAAATGCGCGGCGAGCCCCAGTCCTCACGGTAGTCGATGGCGGCAGCATCGGTGGTGTTGGGGCCGTCGGCGATGATCACTGCGCGCAGGCGTTCGGCAATGCCGAGCAGTTCTGCCACCACTGGATTGGCCAGTTGGCGGGTGGTGTCATCCGGATAGTCAGGGTCTTGAGGCCGCTGATGCGTAAAACCCGGGGCTATCAGAATGCGCGGCGTGACCTTGGCGACCGACTGGGCGGCCAGCAGCGCCTGCAGACCGAGGTACTGACCGGCCTCATCGACGCCACCCAGCACATTCGTCTGGGTCTCGGCATCCGTCGCCCCTTCGGCCACCCGGATCACCACCACCAGCGCACCGGCCTGATCGAAGATTCCATCAATGGCCATGGGCAAGGTGCCGGTGGCGCCCAGTTTGGCCGCCTCCAGGCGAGAGCCAGCAATCAGCACCGGGGTGTTCAAGGGAAAGCTGTGCTCATCGGCATCCGGTGCGGTGCCGACAAGCCCGATCACGGAGGATCGGACGGTGCGAATGGGGCGCGGGCCGTTGTCGATTTCAACGACCTCGACCCCGTGAAGAAAGTGATCTGCCATGGGTGGGCTCCAGAAGTAAAAAATCCGCCAATTGGCGGAATAAATCGGGGGAATGGGGTGATCGGCCAGTCGGTGGGTCAGATCAGCGGCTTGCCGCGATCCGGCTCGATGGACTTCTCGCAGTGGTTCGGATCGAGCCGGTCGAGCAAGCGACAGAGCACACAGGCCCAGCGCTTGCCTTCGCGCGCGGCTTTGCCAGCGCGGCTGGAGAGCGTCTCGTCTTCGTGCCCGCCGAAAGCGGCATTGGCCAGCTGATCGTGGGCGACCGCCAAGGTCCAGGCACGGCGACTGCCTGCCAGGGCAGCAGCAAGCATCCACAGCGACGCGATCACCGCCGCGATCTGGCACAGCCCCCACAACCCAAGCATCGACAGACGGTGTTGAATAGCAGAGATCACTGCAGCACCTCCTGCACCCGGGCTTCTGTCAGAAGACCACTGACTGCCAACGCCTGCAGACCCGCAACGGTCTGGGGATCAGTGACATCGACGTGTTCGGCCAGCTTGAGCTTGTCGAGGAATACCTCAACCATGACCTCAGTCTTGGCGGCGGTGTAAATGGCCGCCAACTCCTCCATCGTGAAACGGTTCATGAAGGCGAGTTTGGTCAATGGCGAGTGAGGTTGCAGCAAGGGAGCAGCGTTCTCCGGGGCGGGTTCGGGCGTGGCATAACTGCCATCAGCCTGCTTGACCATCCCCGCCGACACGCTGGTCGCCGCCTTGATCCATTTGAGGTCCGGATGGAAGCGTCCCTTGGGGTCAGTATCGGTGGTCTCCACCACCAGGTCATTCTCGAGTCGAATCCAGTTGGGCATTTGCTTGTTCTCCTGATTGGTTACCACTCGATGGCGACATAGCCTGCGCCACCACTGCCGCCGTTACCGCCGGTGCCACCG